>JGI24142J45722_1001331_pt1 | contig 12245 bp, 9 predicted proteins | sample BarGraIncu00431A_FD_45722 | JGI IMG/M metagenome (IMG submission 45722) | reverse complement strand
CTTGATACATCTCCCGCTTGCTTCATGTTCGCTAAAATAAAACTATCTAATTTTTTATCATCAAAATAATTAATAGCGTTTTTACCTTCAATTTCTCTATTTTCTAAAAGGTAAGAAAGTATCTTTAAAAAATGAGATTTACCACTACCAAAAAAACCAGAGATCCAAACTCCGTTTTTATCTGTATTTCCGAGTATTCCTGTTTTATAAGCTTCAAAAAATCTATCAATATATTTATTTAATTCCGATGTTACAACATACTCATCTAATTCTTGTTTTATATTTTCATCATCTGCCTGTCCAACTTTTATAACCCCTTTTATATCCCTATCTATTTTTTTATAAAACATGTCCTTTAACATAAATTCCATTTAACCTTCCCCCCACAATTTTAATATTTATCTACTAATGAAAATGCTCTATAGTAATTATCATCTTTCAAACTGTTAAATAACATAAGTGATCCACCATCATAAGTTCCCGGAAAGAACATTACCAGAGGCTGTTCTTCCACGATCCTATGTAGATTATTTAGAATAGTATGTGACCTTATTATAGGCCATGCCCTTCCAACTCCAGTTAAAAAAACTATATCTGCACCAACAAGCCTTTCTCCTATATATTTAACGAAAACATCGTCATCTTCTGTTATTCTAAGTGTTGCTTTAGTTGCCTTAAAAAGTACATGTTCACTACCTTTTTTCTCTTCCATCTCAAAATTCTTTTTAAGATATCCTTTTGAATCTAACATTTCTATAATTATTTCATAAAGATCAAATTCAACTATATTTAGCCCATATGCACCCTTAGCCTTTTCCTTTATAAATCGGACTCTATCCCTTACTAAAAGTTCGCACTCTGGATCATAGTCAAAAACATAAAATCCAATTTCATTCCCTAGCCCCTTATTTTGTCTAAATGTTGGTTGTGTTATTTTAGGCAATATTTCATCAATTCTCTGGTATATATCCTTCATAGTTACTCTACTCCCTATCTCCTAATATTGCATTTATATATATTTTATCTCCTATTTCATATAAGTAATCTTTTACTTCATTTTCTAATATAGGGATCTTTATTTCTCTATCTCCCTTTTGATTTTCAATAAGTCTACATTCGAAAAGAATTCTTACATAAACTTGTTTTAACTTTTTAAAAGTATTTTCTGTCCAAGAGGCTACTTTATCACTTTGCTCTCTTTTACTTTGAAAAAATGCATTAAAATCTTTATCTCTTAAAAACAAGTCTCTTAATAGCAATTTTTCCTTGTAAACTTCATTCATAAATTCAAAAAATAACCTATCTGTTTTTATAATAGCATATAAAACTAGTACCTTTGACGTTTCTACATTACCTTCTGATATCTTACTTATTACAAATTTATCTAACTCTTTAAGCCTTGCAGCAATAATTGATGCAACTTCCTTCTTTCTGGTTTCACTTTCAAGTTGGAAAATATTATCTTCTATTGATTTTATTTTAATTTCATTTACCGTAGACCCTTGTTTTATAAGCGTTGCAGCCTTTTTAGTTTCTTTATATAAGTATGGTCTAGACTTAATAGTGGATTTATATACCATAATTTAATTTACCTCCGTGGTCCAGTTTTACAATAATAATTGTAACATAATAAAAAATAAAATTACATATTATTATTTTGTCTAAATAAAAATATTTTAAGCATAAAACAAGAATATAGGAAACCTATACTTCTATTTTATCAATTACTTAAATCTAGTTTAAAGTGGATTTCCCGGAATAATAAATATTGACTTATCCCTATTAGACATTTACTTAATCCTAAAATACTTACTAAAAATATCACTGGAATACTCTTCCAATACCCTCACTAATAAGATTGCAAAATATATCCCAATCTTCAGGATATGAATTTGATGCAGAGCTATTGTATGTACCAAAATTGGTAACCAAATTAACCGACCAATTTGTGCCGTCTAATATGTTTTCTTCCGTTTCATCATGTTTATCCCATTTAGTAACGGTACTTTGAATGTTATTTCCTAACTTTTTTATTTTTGCTTTATTTAGTTTTAGTATCGTTTTAGGATTGTCTTCCAATTCCTTATCAAACACAGAATAGATACAAGTTTCTTTTAAAAAATCAATCTCTATGTTATATGAAGTTCCAAAATAACCACCTATACTAGCAGTGAATAAAATAGGACATTCATTTTTTTCACAGAGCGCTATTAATGTATTTATGCCTTGTCCAATATTATTTTTACACCATATATTATAAGCTAATATCTTTCCTTCAGAAGAGTACATATCACCAGATTTACGTTCAATATAGAATCTTTTATCACTTGTTAACCTTATTTCAAAGTAGTTTAAATACAACATTCCATATTTATTTTCTTTTGTTAATAAAAACTTTGGATTTGAAGTGGCTCCTAAAATCCAAAAATCAATTACTCCCATGCATATTGCCATAGTTAACACTTGATATACTGATAAATATTTTTCATCTTTATTAAGTTTTACATTAAACTCCAACTCTTCAAAAACTTTGTTCTCTATAAAATTCATTGTTTTAAAAAGAGTAACTAATAAATCCTTTTCTTTATATAATTCATTTAATATTTCATAAGAATTACCCATTAAATCAATTCTCAATGAGCCACTAGTTAAATTTGCTAAGCGCTTATATTTCATACCTTTTCTTTGAACTATCATCACAAAGTAACCATACATATCCCCACAACTCTCCGGAATAATATCGGCTCTATATTTTTTGTAATAAGTCTGTATAATGTGATTCCAAATTATAGCTCTAAAACAATTTTTAAATTCCGCTTGCATGTTTTCTTCTAAAATTTGAATTTCACCAAATCTCTTTATTAGTATATTAATATTTAAGTTAGTTCTGCAAAGTGCTCTGTTATAAAATTCATTTTCCTTAACTACTGAAAAATAATCTTCAATATTAAAAATTGACATGCTTATCATTCCTTTCAAGCATTTTAATTTATCGCTATATTATCAATAGTTCAAACATTACCATTCTGCCTTAAATGTGACTTTTACATTTTATTAGTTAAAACTCCAATAAAATAAGTTTATCACTTAAGTTTTGCTAAATTAGGGGAATACTGTCACATTACAAATTAAAGTTACTACCAGCCTGGGTCCAAATTATAGTGTCCAATATTATTTTATAGGATTCAAGGGAGCAATAGGCGCTGTATATCCTTTTACAGATATACAACGGTGTATAGTGCAATTCTAAAATTTATAGGTTAATTTATACCAATAAACGAATAAAACGGACCACCCAAAGGTCGTCCGTTCATAAATAGGTATTAATTAATCTACTTATTTTACTTAAAGAAATTGAATACACAAAATTATTTATCCCCTCATTATTAAATCTAACACAGTCTGCTGCTTATGTTTTAGAACACTTAAAGTTAAACAGAATAATATTAATACTGCTTAACCTTCACAGGAATGTTAACCTTTTTAACAAAACAAACTAATCACAATTTGTTCATGACCCCTGAGGTTTTTTTTGAACGAAGTGAATTTGATAAATCCTAGAAGATCCAGAAAAGCAACATAACTCTCTTTATATCTACCAACAATACTATCAATCATAATCATCTCAGATCCTTTCTTGAATTTATACATCTCAAACTAACAATATAAAAACATCATGACTCATAACGTCTCGAATTTCCGACACAGAGACACTTAGCCAGACTTGGCTTAGTGTCTCTCGAGTGTAGCATGGCTATGTTTTCAATGCAGGCTAAATGGAAATTTATTGTTAGGCGAAGTTAAATACGATACCAATTAAAAATCTCTATTTGGAATGAACTTATAATAGTCACCAAATCGATTATAAATTCTATCTACCGCAACTTCAAAATCTGACATAATACTTTTAATCTTCTTATTAGTAATATCCGTGTCCATACTACCTGTATGAACAAATTCATTTCGTAAATCTATTATTGCTTCAATCGAGTCAAAAAGTGATATTTTCCTATTTTTATATGGTTTTTTTAACACTGAATATATGTCGATTTTATCATCTAAAGCCTTGAAATTCTCAGCAGCTATCCTTGGTCTTTGAAAAGATAATCCCTCAGCTATTGCCTCTTCAATTGACATTATACCAGAAGAGATATCTTTCAAATTATCTACAGTTAATCTAGCATTTTTTAGAGCCTTATCCCGATTATCAATACATTTAAGTAATACTATATACGAGGATTTCAGATAGTTTTCCCATGCAGCAACAAAAAATGGAATTAATAAGTTATTCGAAAAAATTCGAGGATTCATCTGATCTATAAACTCAAGCCCTGTAAGTCCAGGTTTTGCAATCTCACCTTGAATATTTCTTAAATCCAGATATAGTTTTGGTTTTACAAGCGCATTATTATAAATCCAGCGAGATATAAATAATCCTGATTCTAGTTTCGTAGGAGTTTCTTTGTCATTTTGCATATAACGATTTTTGCCTTCATCAGTAAAAAAACTCCCTCCCAAAAATCCCCTCAAGGATTTAACAGTTTTGTTTTGTTGTTCAAGATCCCAGTAACTTCTGCCTAATCTAGATCTAGTTTCTACCGTAATGACTCCATTTTCTTTATAAATGTAAAGTTCTACTCCTACGAATGACATATAGTTTTTATAATCATACCAAAAATAACTTGAAATTAAATTTGGGATTTTAGTATTATCTTTATATCTTATATAACCTAATAATTCAACTAAGTTTTTAACTTTTGAAATACAGGTACCATCTGAAAGAATGTTTGTTGACGTATAACTCATATTTTAAAATTCCCCTTTGGTCTTAAGTAAGAAGTACAAAATAAATTTCGCCTAACGTTTCTTGTTGCCAACGTTCCTGAACCTTAGCGCGACGCGCTTGGTGAATGAATGTGCCTTGGCGGATGTTTTAGTCTCCTTAGAACCTAAATTATTCTATTCATCATATCCAGCACCCTTCGATCCAAGGCGAACGGCAACATTTTGTTATCGGATGTATGAGGCCTCCCCGAAGCCAAATTGTGCCAGAATGCCAATCCTTTGAATTCTTTTTATTATTATATAGGTACTCGTTTTAACCTTCTTTATTTTTGCATGCTCCAAGTTTCATCTGATCTTGTTTAATGAAATCTATTATATCTGTTTTTAATTCGTAGTATTTATTTGAAGATTGTAAATCTTTCTCTAGAACAAATCCTAACCTTCTTAAAAGGATCATTTCCGTATCAATATAATATTTTGAGTCCATCTTAAATTTTTCACAAGTTTCAATGATTGTATGACTTTTTGAATCTTTAATTCCCCAACGAAATCTTAGAGCATTCATTTTCTTTTTTACACTAATAAATGGTGGATAACTCATTAGCAATTCCATGATTTGTAAAACCAGGAAATACATAAAATTATCCGTTTCTTCATCCTCACTGCGAATTGTATGGCAATAATCCTCTTCAGTAGGATTCATTCCTGTTTTCCTCTCCATATGAATCCAAACTAAAACCAATCTTAATAAGTCTTCAAGCATTTCAAAATCAATATTTATTGCCTCGTTAAATACTTCATTGAATACTACAGTAAGATATTCATCTTCAAAGTTATTACCACGTTTTTTGTTACATGATTCACATAAGATTCGAATATTACTGTCATCTGATGAACCTCCTTTAGACCAAGGAATAATATGATCAAAATTAATTTCATCGAATGCTACGTTTTTACCACACAGTTGGCATACTTGATTATCTCTTCTAAACACTTTGAATTTAACTGATTGAGGAATGTTTCTCGAAATGCTACGTAGTTTTTTGCTTTCTGTAAAAGGTTCAGCAACCAAATAAACTGGACATTCATGTCCAAAGACTCTACAACGATATTCTTCATTTTCTGAAATAGGAAAATTTTCAACTAATGAACCATATGGGCAGTAATTTAGCTCCCAACAGGGTTTGCATATGGCATTTATATGATTATCTTTCAGTCTTCGTTTCCATAATTCAAAGACCTTATCCATTCTGTTTTCCATTTATAATACCTCCATGTTTATTTCGTCACAGGACGCGGCGACCTCCGCCTCTCCTTTCCCATAACATATAACATTAATAACTTCCCCGCACATTATATAGTTTTTATCTTAGGCGCGGAGATATGACACCTGGATTTCTCGAAATTTTCTTCTTATGGCGTCCTTGCATGAATGCTTTGTTATCGAATGAATATGATCCTAGAAACTGCGATATACTATCTTAAGTTTTTTCTAGCTAATCGAGAATTAATATAATTTTCATATTTATCCTTTTGGTTATTTAAACAAAACAAAAAGCTTCAATGAAATCTAAATCTATATTAGGAGAGCCCTCATAAAAATATCGCCATATTGTAAATGAATCTTTTGGGGAAGTTAATAGCTCGCTAAAGATATTGTTATCAATTCGATTAGTTATGTTTAGGATCTTAGACTTCATATTATATGCTTCGATTGTTCAGTTCATAATATCACTTCGAGTATCTTCATTAAGCTTATTAAAAATGCTGTGAAGATCATGTCCTCTCGCTGTTTTCCTAGTTTCATGTTGACAAATGTGCTTAAGTGCCAGTTCACATGAAAAAGCTGCTGTAGTTATAGCAGCAACAAAATAAACTGAAAAATAGTGACTATCGAAATTATATTCCTTTATGTGCTTGTATATTAGACATTTATAAGATAAAAAGTAAGCTTTGGCGGTTGCATCAACAAGTTGGCCGCTTAGCGCCCCACTAAGGTAACTGTGGCTTGGTAATAACAGTAAATGAAGTAAAGGATATTTATATAACTATCTAAGCATTATCAGGTATTTTTTTGTTTTGCAGCTCAATATTTTTATATAATGCTAGTAACTGTGATTTCCTTCACATGTGGACATTCCAGGTCCTCTTGAATATATCTTAACAATTCTTGTTTATGCTTTAATATCCATTCAACATTGTTGCCTGCAAAAAATTCAATAACCCATTCCGAATAATATTTTCCCGTTCTTCTTACGTGGAATTTAATATCTGAAACCGCCTTGCAATGATAGAAAAAGTTTATAGTTCTTCTAAATGTATATTGAGGAAGCTCTTTAGTAGTTCTAGGCATCAAAATTAACTCTTTTGGCTGTTGTAACCTAGACTTATAAACATCTCTAAAATTAATTTCCTTATTCCCTTTTCTCCCATTACATTCTTTGCATAACGTTTGTGAGTTTTCAACATTTGTAATACCCCTCATTGAGAATGGGAGTATATGATCAATTTCGAGCCTCACGCCCCTTGCTTTTTCTTTACCACAACAAACACATCTATACCCATCTCTCCTCAGTATTTGCTCTTTTTCAGCTTCACTTGCTTCTCTACTACTAGATTGATCATGCCCGCCATCTGTAGGACCTGATGTAGGTACAGTCCCATTTATCATAATATAAACAAGCCTATTCTCTACAGTATCATATGCTGATTTAAATCTATTATAATCTCTGTAAAATACCTTCCACAAGCTACCTAGTTTATTAAATTCATTTTGTAAAACATTATGTTTTGAAATCGCATCTTTGCTCATTAATTCTTCTGCTATTTCATCAATATTATAGCTATGTCTTTCTTCAAAAGAATGATATGGAGGTGCTTCATCATTCTGCGCTAAATGTCTTATAATTTTAGATAAATAACTTTTCAACTTTCCACCAATATCATCTTCATTCAAATCAAAATAATCTTCAATTACATCATCTAACCAAGCCGAAATAACATCTTCTTCTATTTTTTCATCTGCAAATCTATCAGGTATATTATTTAAATTTTTCTCTATAAAAGTCTCGAACTTACTTTTATTTTTATCATATACCATTATAAATTCAGAGTATGTTTGCATCTCTTCTTGACTACCATCTGATATAGCAACTGTATATTCTGTTTGATACCACCCTATTGGTATATACGATAGATACGGTGCTGTTGCTATATTAGTTCCATTGTTGATTTGCCTTGATAACTCTTCAATCAAGCTAATAGATATATATTCCTTCGGATAACATCCTCTAACTGTAGGTTTCTCATTATCTATCCCACCACCGTTTGGATTAGCCCAATCAATAACTCTCTTCCAGTTATCAAGAAATAGAACAATATTAGCCTCTGTCTTATCTTTACCACCACCGGCCTTTTCACCACGCAAAGCTCGTCCCACCATTTGAGTCATTAAAATTGAACTGGTTGTCTGCCTCGTAAGAAAAACAGTCTTAACATCTGGTACATCTACCCCTTCTGTCATCATCTTTACGTTTATTAAAACATCATATTTTCCTTCCTTAAACTCCTTTAAAACCTTCTCATTCTCAGTAGCAGACCTCTTATTTCTCTCTTCTACTGAATTTCCCTTAGCATCTATTCTTGAGTATATCGCTCCAGCTTTTATTCCTTTTTTAGCATCATTTAATTTAGTCTTTATATATTCACATTGAAACCAACGGTCTGCAAAAATAATAGTTTTGCCGTAAATATCTTTATTTTGAATATAGTCATTCACTATATAATCATTTCTAGCAGAGTCACTTGCTAATTTTTCAATTATATCAGCTGGTAAATCCTTATGCTCTTTTACTAATCGATTATATAGTTTATCATCAACTTCTAAATCTCTACCTGTTGGCTTTTCTATATAAACTGGTAGAGCTAGAACGTTTTCCGCTATTAACTTAGTTTTCTTTGCCTCATATAGTATTTGTTTATCAAATATTTTAAAAAGCCATCCACGATTTTTTTTATCACTATATGTAGGTGTTGCAGTAAGCCCCAAGATATATAAATTAGAGATATTCTCCTTCATGTCAGTTAATAGATTTCTACAACCATAAGCTGGTGCATGGTGTGCTTCATCTAATACAACAAATAGTTGGCTGCCCGCACAACTTTTTACAAACCTTTTGAAGTATGTATCTACCTTCTCACCATCTTTATTTTCAGGATCATTATTAAAATTAGCTATAGCCGTCTGAGTAGTCATTATTAAAACATCATCTGTACTTTCAATATCTGAAGAATTAGAATGTGATGCATTACCTGATACTACCCTAACGTTTAGAGTATCACGACTTGGTGGTATATTTATTGAATTTTCTAAAAATGAATTGCACGCCTGATTTAATAGATAAGAAGATTGAGCTAGCCACAACACTTTAATATTCTTAGACAATACGTTATTACAAATCCAACTAACAGCAGTAAATATTTTACCTGCTCCTGTCGGTAAAACTAAAAGTCCACCTTTGTAACCTAACATAGGAAAAAGAAATGTTTTATCTAATGCCTCATAGGACTCAACTTGATGCGAACGAGGTTCTTTACTTAACTTATATTCATTGTCTTTTCTTAATTTAACCAAATCTAATGATTTGTATTTCAATTTATTCCCCTACCCTTTATTTCCAATTTTTACATTTTAGCATTTAAACTGTCATATTAATTCAATTCTACCATAATATCTTTGCTAAATTAGGGGGAATGATGTCACATTCAAAATAAAAGTGGGCATGAAAAAAACCACCTCATCTCTGACGTGATTAATTTTTTACTATTGATACTTATAAGGTTTAGAACCTCAACCTAAACACAATAACCATTGAGAATTAAAATAGAAAACCCAACTTTGAATTTAATAATAAGAAGCTGAGCCACCTAAAAAAATTCTTCTCAGGCTAAAACGAACAGGAGTTTTTTGTTATGTGAAGTTCTCTGCCCAGCAAAACATGACCAGCATGGATAGTGAAGTATGGAAGTCTATCCCGATAACTCACTATTTCAATCTTAGTTCTAACGTTTATTCAACATATTTAAAAAATTTTCCTTCTCATCAACACTTCCGAAGATTTTTATTGGAATAATATAAGCCATTACAGCACTAACATATATAAATATATGTGCTTCAGATTCAACGACCTTTTCAATTAAATTATAGCTTGTTTCACTGAATTCAGTTTTATCAACGACACCTTCTTCTGAATATGAAAAGATGTGATTCCCAACAATACCCGTGGTTTTACCTTCCTCAAGCATCTTTAAAATGTTTCTTTCTACAGATTTTTTAAAAAATTTAGGATAATAAATAATCCATAATACAGATGTGACTATAAAAACTCCAAACCAATACCATAAGGGTATGTCGGTAATTTTCACTAGAAATATAGGCAAAATTAAAAATATAATTGGGATAAAAAATCTTTGAATAAATAAGGAACGTTTCATTATTATTGAATGATTCATATGGTAAATATTAAAATCGATGTAGTCTTGCTTAGTTATTTCATATTCTAATTTCATAAAATCCCCCTATAATTGAAAATATATTATCGTAAAACATTTTTTTGTAAATAAACACCGTAACCTAGGCTTTTCAAGTGCAACATCGACAATATAGTCTTAACTACGGCATTCCCGCCACTCATCAATTAAGTATTAAATTTTCAGCTTCTAATTATGGACATAATGGAATCTATACATATTTATACCGTTGAATCACTATATTTACATAATTCAATAAACATCCACAAATACCCTTTAAATTTACTACAAAAAAGTAAAATACTCCAAGGTGTTACCCTCAGAGTATTTTAACTATTCTTAATTTTATAAAGCCGCTTAAATTACACTTCTTGCAACCTAATTCTATATTACGATCATGACAATTTCTAAATTCACTATTTTATCGTGAGTTATTAAATTTTCTACAATTGTTATTTAAATAACTTCTTTAATAAATCAAAAACACTAAAACTTGTACGATTATAGACACGGTTATAAGCAGCCTTTTTAGGATTTGTAATCCAGCCATATCCACGTGGAACTTTTACCCCTAAATTGTGCCTTACTATTCTTTTTACACTAGTCCTACTGCTAATCATTTTCTTTAAGCTTGGTGTTCTTAGTCCAAATTTCATTTTTAGCACCCCCTAAAATTCTATCATGTAGTTACATTAAATTATTGATTTAATCACTTTTCATTTTCTCATAAAGTTTTTTCACTTTCTCAATTTTGCTTTTCACCCACAAATACTTCGCTGCTCCCTGCATTTTCTCAAATTCATAACTTTGCCCTAGTTCCCAATACATCATATCTAAATAGCCATCACTGTTTATCGTACCTTCTATCTCCTCTAGATATCCAGCTATATAACCAGTATCAATATTAATTATCTCTTTAACAACCTGTTCATTGTCTAGTAACCAGTTACTGAATGCCTCATCTTCCATACATCAGAACCTCCACACATTATCAATTTATTTTTAACACATATAATTTTATAAAGCAGGACCCTAAAAATCTCTAATATTAACTCTAATATCTCGCTTACATTATTCAACAGTTTATCCTTATTTCCTCTATTCTTTAAAATTTTTTTACATATAACAAAGCCAGTCAAAGACTACCTGCTATAAAAATAAGTATATAAAAGTGTGTTAGTTAAATTTAGTTATTCGACCAAAAAAAATAGAACCAGCAGCTAAATATCTGTGGGCTCCATATTTTTCTAATCTACAGCAACTATACTAAACTCAGTAGTAACATTTTAGCATCTTTCTTGCCAGTTGCGCCTGAGGTTGCTAAAAACGAATAAACTATATAAGAAAAAATAGTTATAATCATTCTTTCTATAGTGATGATTTACAACTTATGTTAAAGTATTAGTGTCGTTATTAAAAGTATATTTATCAAATATTTGAGAGTTTGGTTTATTAATAAGTGGTCAAGGGGGAAAGATAATGGAAATCACATTTCAAAACTGTACGTTTAAAGAAATCAAAGAAAAGGTTAGGCAATATTATACGGAAAATCGCATTATTGTTGACTCTTTTTGGGAAGACCAAGTACTAGAGTCTAGTACTTATATAATCCTGGTAGAAGGTAAAATCATTGGATTCTTTGCCATTCATCACAAACAACTACTTACGCTTTTTAATGTAGATATAGAATATATCCATTATGCACAAGAGTTGTTTAACAAGGCAAAACATTATGAAGAAGTTTTTGAAGCTTTTATTCCTACAGGAGATGAGTTATTTTTGAGTTTAGCTTTAGATGACTTCAGCAAGATAGAGAAACAAGCCTATTTTTCAATGGATTCTCAAAGAGAGATTGAGTCGTCTAAAATCAATCAAGATCTTATACTCACATTGGCAACGGTAGGAGATCTGGACTTAATAAGGCAATATAG
>JGI24142J45722_1001325_pt1 | contig 12281 bp, 12 predicted proteins | sample BarGraIncu00431A_FD_45722 | JGI IMG/M metagenome (IMG submission 45722) | reverse complement strand
AATATTTTTACTGAAACTTATAATTATTAAGAATACCTGTACCACTATGATTAGAAATATATTTTTGTGTGAGAGTTCATAATAGTTTTCTAGCAAATTTATTTCTCCATTATAACATCTTGACTCCATAGCAGTATAAATATCTTGTGAACGCTTATATGAACTTATAAATAAACAAGTTACCAATTTCCCCAGCGAGCTTAATCCAGTTCCAAATGTTGAATATCCAAGCCTTGAATTTTGTGATATATAAATCATATTGACTGTATCTAATAGTACAAAAATAAATCTATATATAAGTCCCATTAATTCAACAAATAGTTTAGGTACTTTAAGTTTTCTTAGTACTGATAAGACCTCAAACATAGGTGTTGTTAATGTAAGAAAATATAAACATGATACTGACGCAAGTGATTTTAAAAATAGTCTTATCGATATTAAAATACTATTATGTGTACATCCTAGCACCACACCAAAAACATTAAAACTAAATATTAAACCCTGGCTGGTTTGCACTACATTTATAGCTATTGTAATAACTCCCATTATTAAAAAAGCTAATGGTAATGACATAAGGGCGATATAATTTTTAAGTGGTAGCTTTCCCTTGAAAACTGTAATGAAACTCATAAGTAGCAATATTATTATTGAAGTAGCTATATTATTTAATGTAATACACATAATTGTTGTAACTATTGAAAAAATAAACTTTTCTAGTGGATTAACATTTTTAAGTTTTGAAGTATACGCTAATTTATCTATAGATATCACTCTTCTTTACCATCGTGAGTTTTTAATTTTCCTTTTGAGTATCCAAAGAAATAACATACAACTCCTGAGCCAATAGCAGCCTGCAGCGAAAATAAAAGACTTTCTATCTCTCCACTTGGTGGTGTCCATATTGAGGAAAACCATGGTTTATAATTCTCATCAATTTTAGTGATTTCATCTTTAGCTTCACCATCAGCTCCACCAAATTCGGCACCTTTTAGAAATAGTAATGGAATAACAGTAATAGCTATGACAAGAACCATTAGTATTAGATTCTTTTTAAGTATATTATCATTCTTTTTTTTATTATCCTTATCCATTTTCTATGCCTCCTCTGATATAACATTCAATTCTTTAAGTTCTCGTTTATTGTATTTGGTTAATAGATTAAATACTATAACCGTTAATATTCCCTCGCTTATTGCAAGTGGGAGCTGCGTTACCGCAAATATACTCATGAACTTTGCAAGTGACGCTACAAATCCTCCTATTTTATCCGGGAATGCCATTGCAAGTTGAAAAGAAGTTGTAACATATGTCATTAAATCACCTAACATAGCGGCTGTAAATACCGATATTGATATCGATACATTTAACTTTTTTAAAAGCCTGTACAGGAAATACGACACTAAAGGTCCAACTATAGCCATCGAAAAAGTATTGGCCCCAAGAGTTGTTATTCCTCCATGTGCCAGTAACAGCGCCTGAAAAATAAGAACTATAAACCCTAATACACTCATTATTGTAGGTCCAAAAAGAATAGCCCCAAGGCCCACTCCGGTTGGATGTGAGCAACTTCCTGTAACTGATGGTATTTTTAATGCAGATAGTACAAACGCAAATGCTCCTACCATCGCAATTAACATCTTAAGTTTAGGATTAACTTTAATTTTTTCCTTTATAGAAAAATACCCAACAACAATAAACGGTATACATATAGCGCCCCAAGTTATACACCATTTAGGAGGTAAAAAACCTTCCATTATATGCATTGCAAATACAGTTTTAGTTGTAAACAATAGTGCAAGAAAAATTCCCAAAGCAACTTGATTTTTCTTTTCCATATAAAACACTCCTAATTAATATGTTTTTTAATAAAACAAAAAGCCTTCTAACTTATGCGTTAAAAGGTACCAATNNAAAAATATGTTTAATCATATAAAATCAATAAACAAATTTTCATTATAAAGCCCTCCCTATCACTCGTAGAGTTTGCGGTGCAAAAACATAGGCAGGTATTCTGACTCAAGAATCATTATCTAAGTACGCCTTCCCCGTTTCCAAGTGACATATTGTACTTAAATTCATCTATTACAGCTACGAGATAGTTCAGGATTTTAACCTGATTCCCTTTTACTTAATTTTAATTAATCCTATATTTTATTATTTAGTTTTTATAATTATTCTACACATTCTTATTATATAATAAACTTATTGTTACAGAAAAACAACTACTATATTTGTGAAAATATCATTTTATAAAAATATTATTCAACATAAAAAAGGTCGCACCCCCATCAACCTAATTGGAGTGCGACCTTAATTTATTTAATTAACTTCTTGCAAATATTTCTTGGAATTCTACTCCTTCAAGCTTCTCTTTTATCAAAAGTTCTTCAGCAACAGCATTAAGTTTACTCCTATTTTCAGTTAGAAGTGTCAATGCCCTATTATACGCTTGATCTATAAGTTTCTTTATTTCTACATCTATTTTATTTAAAGTTTCTTCACTAAAGCTTCTACCTTTACCCATGTCTCTTCCAAGGAATACCTCATCACTACCGGAACCAAACGCGATTGTTCCAATAGTGTCACTCATTCCATAGTCCATTACCATTTTTCTTGCTATTGAAGTCGCTCTTTGAATATCATTGCTTGCACCAGTACTTATATCTCCAATAACTAGTTTTTCAGCAACTCTTCCACCTAAAAGCCCTACAATTTCTTCTTCAAGTCTTGACCTAGACATATATGATCTGTCCTCATCCGGAAGACTCATAGTATATCCGCCAGCCATTCCTCTTGGAACTATACTTATCTGGTGAACAGGATCTGACATTGGAAGTAAATTCATTACGATTGCATGGCCTGCTTCATGATATGCAGTAAGCCTTCTATCTGNTTCGATTACCACCCTGCTTTTCTTTTCAGGTCCTGCAATTATTCTTGTAACCGCTTCTTCAAGTTCATCCATTCCTATAAGTTTCTTATCTTTNCGCACTGTTAAAAGTGCTGATTCATTCAGTAAGTTTTCAATATCTGCACCTGTAAATCCAGGTGTTCTCTTAGCAAGTACGCTAAGCTCAACTTCTGGTGCAAGATGTTTGTTTTTGGAATGTACTGCCAAAATTTCTTCTCTACCTTTTCTATCAGGTACTCCAACAAATATCTGTCTATCAAATCTACCTGGTCTAAGTAATGCTGGATCAAGTACATCTGATCTATTTGTTGCTGCAATCATTATTATTCCTTCATTTTCTCCGAAACCATCCATTTCAACTAACAGTTGGTTTAATGTCTGTTCTCGTTCATCATTGCCTCCACCGACACCTGCACCTCTTTGTCTTCCAACAGCATCAATTTCGTCTATAAAAATAATACAAGGCGAGCTCTTTTTTGCCTGTTCAAATAAATCTCGAACTCTAGAAGCTCCAACACCTACAAACATTTCTACAAAATCCGAACCTGAGATACTAAAAAATGGAACTCCAGCCTCTCCTGAAATAGCTCTTGCAAGAAGTGTCTTACCAGTTCCTGGAGGTCCTATAAGTAAAACTCCCTTTGGTATACGAGCACCCATTTCCATATATCTTTTGGGTTGCTTTAAAAAATCAACTATTTCTGCAAGCTCAGCTTTTTCCTCATCCGCTCCTGCAACATCATCAAAACTAACTTTTTTCATATTAGGGTCGGCAAGTTTTGCTTTGCTTTTACCAAATTTCATTACTCCGCCGCCTCCGCCAGCTCCTTTCATTTGTTTCATTAATATAAACCCATAGGCTACGAGCATAAGTACCATTAATATTGTAGGCAAGTACTGTACCCAAACTGAAATAGTAGCTGGTTTTAGGTATGTTTCCTGAACATCTGTACTCTTTGGATTAGCTTCAATGAATTGAAATAATCTAGAAGATGGAACGACCGTTTTATATGTAGTTCCATTTTTCAAAGTTCCTGAAACTGACATCTGAGCTTCATCAACCACAAAGCTCTTTATAGTGTTATTGGTCCAATTAGTCTGAAACTGATTAAAATTAATAACATTTGAAGTCTGATCCGGTTTAATAAACATAACTGCTACAATAATTAAAATTATACTCCATGCAGCAATCCTTGACATTTTTTTCATCAGAAAACCACCTCTCTTTCTCATTCTATGCTCAAAAATTTTCTGTTAACTATATTCCTTATTTCCAGAAGTTCATAATAAAGTTAAAGATCTTTTCCACTTGTTATATCATACCACTTTTCAACCTTAAAGCTAACAACTTTAGTTACTCTTTCATCATTTATTTTAAATGTCATAAATCACACCTTTAAATTCCTATTGTTTATAAATGAGAGTATATCACAGCAATTATTAAAACACAATAGTTTCAAAACTATTTTGTTCAGTTATGTTGAAAAACAACATACATTATGTTATATTTATAGAAAACAAAGAATGGAGGCTAGGAGATGGCTACAATAAACAAATCCGATTCCGTTGAAAATATTGAAGGGAAAGTCCCCAGTAAGATTGGGAGACCTATAGATAAGAAGCGCGATCTTGCTATCCTTAAGGCTGCCTTAGAGCTCGTAGCAGAGTATGGGTATGAATGCGTCACCATGGATGCTATTGCATTAAAGGCCCATGCAGGCAAAGCTACCTTATACCGCAGATGGAAATCTAAACCGTACCTTATGGCAGAAGCCATAGGATTTATGATGCCTTGCGTGCAAAAATTTGATTTCAATCAATGCGGCGACAATTTAAGAAATTATTTATGCGAATTACTTAGCATATATTTTGGAATAAGAGATGAGGTTAGGCAAAAGGTAATGTTGTCCATTGCAACAGCAATAAGCAGAGATAAATTATTATCNGAGCTTATTCATTTGGATTGTATAACCAATCAGACATGTATATTTAGTGATGCCATAGAGTGCACCNTAAATAAGAAATTAGATAAGGAGCAATTGAAACTCCTTGCAGACGTGGGCCCAGCATTATTATTTTATCAACTTATGATTACCGGCAAACCAATTAAGATAGATTATGTAGAACATATCGTTGATCATTTAATAATTCCACTTATAGATTTAAATAAAGAATGAAACCCTCCTTTCTAGCAATTAAAATTATTATATAGCTCATGACTGAGCATACCCAATGCAATTGTTTATACTTTTNTACTTTTTATATTTATAAAGTTTGTTTTTATATTGTTAAACGTTAAAAGTCCTGCTAATCAACTAAGTTAGCAGGATTCTTAATGTATATTTTTTCTACTTCAAATCATCTATGCTTTTTATCTCTGAGTCCTTTGGCACAATTAGCTGAGCACCTGAGTAATAGTATGGGTCAGTAAAGTCTACAACTTTAAGTCTATCAGCAGTAACAGCCATGCTACCAAAAATAGCATCATACCGTCCACTTCTAAGCCCCTCCAGAATTCCAGTCCAGTCAGTAGTCACAGGCTCATATGTAACACCTAATCTTTTAGCTACCTCTTTTCCCAGTTCAATATCAAATCCGATTAGTTCGTCATCAGCTGAGAAAAAGTTAAATGGTGGATAAGCCCCACTCAAAGCAAAAGTAATTTTGCCTGCTTTCTTTACTCGTTCCAAACTACCATCTTTTGCTGGTTCATCATTTGGAATTGTTTTTTTATATTCTACTCCATCAAGGATATCTTTTCCGAAATACTTATTACTAATTTTTGCATATGTACCATCTGAGATTATTGTGCCTATGGCACTGTTGATAGCCTGGCGCAGACTGTCATCGTCTTTTCTAACAGCAACTGCACATGTTTCTGTATATATTAACTCTCCCACAGCTTTTAAATCTTTATAATTTGCTTGCTTTATTGCATATAGACCAACAAGCTTATCTGTTATTACACCATCAATTCTTCCATTTGCAAGTTCTTGCAACGTTAAATTATCATCTCTATATGACTTAACTTCTGTAATTTTACTATACTCTTTTGCTTTTTCTTCATATGTAGTTCCCGTCGCTACACCAATTTTTATTCCTTTGCTACCGCATGCAGTGAATAATGATCCAGTTACAACTACTGTCAATAATATACACCCAGTTTTAAACAAATTCTTCATTGTTAACCTCCCATTACAGTTTTGATAAATCATTATGTTAATTGTTTAAAAATTGACCATTACTCGTTTTATTAATTCATAACTGTATTAAAAAGAGATCTTATTCATAAGTAATCAATCATTTTTCCTAAGTGTAAATGATTACTTATTATCAATTTTACTATTTTCCCACTATTAAGTCAAGTTTTATGAATTATTCATCTTGATTTCTTTCATTTTTCCATTTCACTAACAACATTTACTATAAAAATGTTATCTTCTTTTATGAAAGTTTATGTCGTATATTGTAAAATAATTATAGATTTATTATTCTCTTTAATGTAATATGTATATTGAGATGCTTTAATTTAGTATAAATGGAAATAATATTTTTAAATAAAAAGCAGTTAAAATATAAAAAATAGAGTTATCTGTATTGAAACTATCGAGGTTATCCTACAGATAAAGAGAAGGTGAAAAATGAACAACAATGATAGATACAATAACATTTTAGCAATAATTTCAATTACTAAATTCGCTACACTATTATTCATATTAATAATTATTTTTAATACTCCTTATAGTAGTATGAATTACATAGATAGTGCGCTATTAAATTTTACGATACTTCTTATATTTTTATCATTATCGTATTTATTATGGTGGCTTATATATTTTAAAGGGAATCCCAAAAATTCAAAAAAGCTTTTAATTGTTGAAGATATATTGTTCATTTTTATTCTTTCTTTTTTAATATTATTATCTGGCACTTATCAGAGCCAATATAAATATCTGTTTTTCTTTAGTATCATCACAACAACAATATCTCAAGGCAAAAAACATGGTTTGATAATTTCTTATATATCGTCAGCTATTATATTATCCATAGATTTGATCTTTGTTTCTAATTTATTAGTAAACACCTATTTCGAAAATGACTTGCTGTTATCGGGAGGATTCATCGTCATTGCATGGATATTGGGGGAACACGTAACTTTTGAAAACAATCAAAGAAAACTATTAGAAATGGAATTACAAATGCTAAAATTAAAAGAAGATGCAAAAACAACCACTAAACTATTAACCGAAACGAAAGAACATAATAAATTTATAACAGAGTTCTTTTGCAACATATCGCATGAGTTGAAAACTCCATTAAATGTAATTTTTTCCGCTCTGCAGATGGTGAATATGTACAATGAAAACCATGAAGAAGAATTTGTTGAGAAGAGAAAAAAATATTTACAAATAATGAAACAAAATTGTTATAGACTCATCAGATTAATTAATAATTTATTAGACATGACAAAGTTAGATTCAGGATTTATCACTCCACAGATGAAGAATGGAAACATTGTTTATTTGATTGAAGATATTACAATGTCTATAATATCTCTCGCTGAAAATAAAGGTATAGGCATAATATTTGACACTAATGTCGAAGAAAAGTTAATGTCGTTTGATGGAGATAAAATGGAAAGAATTATACTTAATTTACTTTCAAACGCTTTAAAATTCACAGACAGAGGAGGCAAAATATATGTAACCGTAATTGATAAAGTGGATAATGTTGAAATATCAGTTAGAGATACAGGCGTAGGTATACCCTCGGATAAAAAAGAAATGATTTTCGGGAGATTTATGCAGGTGGACAAAACATTAAAAAGAAATAATGAAGGAACAGGCATAGGCCTTTCTTTAGTTAAATCTTTTGTGGAGCTTCATGGAGGCAATATAGTTCTTAAAAGCGAACCAAATATTGGAAGTGAATTTATTATCATTCTCCCAGTAAATCAAGTTAGTAGCTCCCTCGCTGTAACAGAAATAAAAAAAGACATAGCCGACCGAATCAATATTGAACTGTCTGATATATATAAAGAATAATTCAAGACTTAAGGAGAAAAAATATGCTTAAATTATCATTTTTAGAATTAATATTTAGAGCAATACCCGAGGGAGCAATCATTTTTTGGGCATGTTATATTTTGTCTAAAACTAAGTTTCAATTAAATAAGTATTTATTGGCAACCTCATTGTATGTTTTGATTGCCTATATAGTGCGGAGTCTACCTATAATTTTAGGAATAAATACTGTGTTGCTTTTAGGTGTAATGATTATAATAAATGTCAATATTAACAAAATAAGTATTATCAAATCAATAAATACAAGCGTATGTATTATTATTTTAGGATCAATATGTGAAGTTATCAATATGTTAATGATTAAATATTTGTTTAAAGCAAATTTGACCTATGTATCGAGCAATCCTCTTTTAAAAATAATTTATGGGATTCCATCTCTTGTATTACTCGTACTTTTAATTATAATAATCAATGCGATTTTGAATAAAAACAAATTTAAAAAAGAAGAAATAGCATAGCATATTAAATTAGTGAGGGGTTACCATTATAGATAACTATTGTGGGATATACTGGACAGGTAACAAAGGCGAATGTATTTCACATCCTCTTACACTCAACCCTCTATCGTCCAATACCCAGATTGCTTTTAATCACTTTATAACTAATTTAAAGTTAATATTAAGAATCATAAAGTTAAATTAATTTTACTATACCATATATTGAGCTGTCTTACCCACTTCATTAATATACTCAATTACCGATCTGTTTGTTTTTAAATTTATGAACAAAGTACAATACTTATCATCTTTTTGCCAGCAAAGTTTAATTTCATCCTTTGCAGAATCCATAACTTTAAATTCTCCATTGAAAGCTTGATATTCATTTCTAAATCTTATAAGTGTTAATAGCCTCTGAACAACCTCTTGCTTAAGTGATCGTTCTATTTCTCCCAAGCTGAAATTGTGACGATTAATTTCACGACCTTCACCTGTTTTCTTAACGTTTTCCTCATCATTTTTCCCTGCCAGAAGACCAACGTAATATACTTGTGGTATTCCTGGTGCAAAGAATTGAATAGCTCTTGCTGCGAGATATGCATCATCTTCACAGTTTAAAACGGAATAATAAGAACATCTTATCTGATGAACATCAAATCCGTCTGGAGCCTTATATTCATCTGACATAATAAGACTAAGGTTTGAACCTCTTTCCAAACATACATCCACCAGCTTTTTAGCTTCTTTAGTATCTATAAGATCATCCATATCCGGTTTCACTGGAATGCCATCATGGCAGTCAAGCATAGTAAACTGCTTACTAGGACGATTTTTTAGATATTCACAAAGCTTCTCACTTGACTTATTAATTAGAGTATCGAGAATGGTGTATGGCAAAATAAAATCGTATATCCAGCATCCGTGATCTGCAAGTCTGTTTTGAACTGTATAATGTGCATGGAGTTCAGGAAGTAATTCAATTCCTAAGGAATTTGCGAGTTCTATTATCCAGTCAAGAAACTCATATATATCCGGTTCCACGAAAAAGCAACTTGTTCCAAGCTTTTTAATAACATATCCAACCGCATCCAGTCTTACAATCTTAACATTTTGTTTACTGAAGTTTACGAGAAAATCAGTAAGCAACCTTTTAATTTTTTCTGATTTTATGTCCAGGTCAATCTGCTCAGATGGCTCTGATTTCCCGAAGGTTGTCCATACTTTCTCTTCCTCACCAGTTTCTTCTATCCTAAAGGTGGAGTAAGGTGCTTTTCTACGAAGAAACATCTTTTCAATGTCTTCCTTTACTGGCATGCCATCTTCCCAAACCTTATCCAATGTAATAAACAAATCAGCATATTCTGATTTACGGCCCTTCTTCAAAAAATCTTGAAAATATTCTGACTTTTGGGAAATATGATTTACCATAAGATCGACTAAGATGTCGAAATTTTCTCCAATATCCCTGATATCTTTCCATGTACCAAATTGAGGTTCTATTTCTAAATAAGTTAATGGTGCAAATCCCCTGTCGCCTGATGACGGAAATGGAGGCAAAATATGAATCCCTCCTTTAAAAATATCCGAGAAATATTTCATAAGAATAATATTTAAGGATTTTAAGTCTCCTCCCAAGGAATCTGGATAAGTAATTAGTTGTACTTGGTTTTTTACTGCCATAATTTAATCTCTCCTTCTAAAGTTTCATTATTCAACGATGATTACATCATATTCTTTCGTAATAACAAAGTCAGCTAGTTGAATATGACCAGCGATGATCTTATGTTCAGTTTCCAGGATATTTTCTATAAATGAATCGTTTACTTCGTTTCCTCTGTTTCTTTTTTTCCTGTGCTCTAATGTATCAAGCCTACTTCTTGCGATGAATACTTTTGTATCAACATTTTTAAGCAAGGCAGTGTATGTTCCCTCCGCGATAACAACCATAATCCCTTCTAGACTTATTACCTGATCTTCTATTGAGTTTGCATTATAATCAATTAAAGGCTTAATTATTTCTGCTTTTCCACTGATAACATCTTTTAAATTGTTTTCTAAAACCTCAAAATTAACTTCTTTATGAGGTCCTAGCCACTCAGGGTCTTGTCTTCTCTTTGCATCATTTGACTTTGGTGGCAAATAAAAATAATCATCCTGACCTAATAAAACAGATTTTATTCCGTACTTTTGGAGTTCATCAACTATTGCTTTACCAGTTTCTGATTTACCACTTCCTGATTCACCTGAAACTGTAATAGTATACCTTGTTGCTTTATTTTTTATTTTTTCGATAATATTTGTAACTATAACACTAGCTGCCTTCATGTGATGTTCCTCTAATACAATAATGTCACCTTTCATGTAATAACCTCCTCAAAATTTTAAATATATAAACCGCTTAACATATTTATTCTATATCCTTTTTATAAACATGTCAACCAATTGACATGTTTTATTATTAACAATATTTATCAGATATAGTAACAATTTAAAAGCAACTTAAAAGACATTCTAAATCCTGTGATTTAGAATGTCTTAATATTAATTTATTAAATACATAGGAATGTTTTCAAGTAGTCCTACGTTCAATAAGTTCTATAGGCAATATATTTTCATGATTAACCTTCTTTTCATTAATCTGGTTAATTAAAACCTCCACTGCAAGTTTTGCTATTTCTTTAATTGGCTGTCTTATTGTAGTGAGAGACGGCACAATTAATGAAGCTATATTAATATCGTCATAGCCAACTATTTTTAAGTCAAGTGGTATGGATTTTCCTAAAACGTTTGCTACCTGCACAATGCAAGTAGCTATCATATCGCTACTTGCGAATATCCCATCTATATCTGGATTTTCTTCAAATAATTTGTAGATTAGCCTTTCATATTCTTGTTTATCGAAATTATTTATCCTTGTCTCACTGACCACATAGGACATATTATTCTCATTTGCAATACTCACAAATGCTTCACACCTTCTATTGGCAGAAGTATTTAAATTTAATGGACCACTTATATGAGCAAGATTTTTGCAACCTTTTTCTATAAGCAACTTCGTGGCAAGAACACCTCCATTATAATTATCGGAAGCAACATAAGGTATATTTTCTGATAAATATCTATCAATAGCAACTATTGGCAACCGAAGATTTAGATACTCAGATACCTCTAAGGTGTGACTCCCCATAATAATTCCATCAACTTGATTTCTTTTTAACATATCTATGTAATCTTGTTCTTTCGTGCTATCATTATAAGCATTGCATAACAACATCTTATATCCATTCTTATAGGCATAATATTCAATATTGCTTGTGAGCTGGGCAAAAAAAGGATGTGCTACATCTGGAATTATAAATCCAATTAAATTGGACTTTCTTCTAAAAAGAGCTCTGGCTAATTCATTAGGCTGATAATCAAGCTCTTCCATAGCCTTGTATACATTATTTCTTGTTTTCTCACTGATATATCCCCTATTATTTAGTACCCTTGAGACTGTTGTAACTGTGACACCTGACCTTTGGGCCACATCTTTTATATTTGCCATACTAACACCCTTTTCATCAAAATTAATATTGATAATACCTATTTAACCTTGAAATATGTATTAAAATATAACAAATTGGATCCTTTTACTTTAGATTTCAAATCAACAACACTGGGTTTCGGAGTATGAATCTTTAATATAGCTTCATACTCCTTTTTTGAGTTGTCATGTAAATCCTTAATCCAATTGGTCATTGAAATTATATATTTTATTGATATTAATATAAGTAAATTCAATGATAAAATCGAACCTATAAGTAACAAATCTAATAGTATTTTCATATTGAATCTCCCCTTTGTTTT
>JGI24142J45722_1001323_pt1 | contig 12305 bp, 11 predicted proteins | sample BarGraIncu00431A_FD_45722 | JGI IMG/M metagenome (IMG submission 45722) | reverse complement strand
CTTTTTTGACATTACTTGATGGTTATCGGGTTTTTCAATAGCCAAATATAACTTATTTAATTGATATACTGATATTTAAAATATAGAACCTCCCTAAATATGAAATTTCAGAATCTATCTCATTCAACTGATGAACTAATGAGAAAGATATATTTTCTCATTGGAAAAAAAAATATATTAAACGCGAAATGGTGGGGCATCAAATTTGGCGATAATCTAAGATTCGATGGGAGGTGTTATTTTAAGCGATACCCGAAATCAATGATAAAAATTGGTGATAATTGTGTGTTTAGGTCTAGAATAAATTCAAATCTGATAGGGATAAACCGGCCATGTTCAATTTCTACGCTCACACCTGAAGCTAAAATTGAAATAGGCAATAATTGTGGTTTTAGTGGAACAGTTATTGGAGCAATCAAATTAATAAAATTAGGAAATAATGTAAGATGTGGTGCAAATACCCTGATCACAGATTCAGACTGGCATCTTGATGATATCCGTTCAGGGAAACCAAAGGAAGTAATTATTGGAGATAATGTATGGATAGGTATAAATTCGATTGTTTTGAAGGGAGTAATAATTGGAGAAAATACAGTTATTGGGGCTAACAGTGTTGTAGTTAAAAGCATTGAATCTAATGTAATTGCTGCTGGAAATCCTTGTAGAGTAATAAGAAAACTACTCGAGGCTTAAGGCTATCAGATTAAGTTTAACAGAATTTTAGTTCTATAAAGAGAATTAGTAATCGTATAACATCTTATATATTAATAAATTGACTTTATGCCTAGGCTATTAAATAGAATCTGATTATGAATCAACCCAAGTATAATATTATAATCATAGGAGTATCCTATTCGGATGGAATGGCGTCATCTACAAGAGTAAGGAATTTGTTAGAGCCATTGATTAGCAAGAATTTAATAAATGCTTCAAACCTCATCTATAAAAAAGATGCATTTGGTATTATTAATAAAAATGGTGCAATTAACAATGTAAATTATCGTGTTATCGGATTTTGTAGATCCAACCCTCTTTCTATAATTCCATTTATATGTATAGGAATACATTTTATAAATAAAAATAGATCTAGGATACAAAAAAATATTTTGTATAATTATTCCTATCCTGATATAAAAAATATTCTATTTATTTTATATGCTAAATTAATTGGGTATAAGGTTATTTTGGATATTACTGAAGATAATCGCTATCATACTAAGCTCAGCCGTTTTTTAACAAAACTAAAAATCGCAAGTTCCTTGTTTTTTATAAAACACGCCAGCCACTTTACAGATGGAATTCTTGCCATATCAGATCATCTTTACAAGCATATGTCGAAAATAAGTAGAGGCAATATTCCTGTCTATCATATCCCGATTTCAGTTGATCTGAATAAATTCGAAAGAAAAACTTATCAAATTCCTACAAATTTTAAAATATTTTATGGTGGATCTTTTGGCGAAAAAGATGGTTTGGAATACTTAATTAAAGCATTTGAAGATATATGCCTAAAGTTTAAAAATTTGAGTCTTATTCTTACAGGTAGGGGAAATGAACATGACATGGGCCACCTATATCAATTAATTGATAATTCATCCATAAAAGATAAAATTATTTTTAAAGACTATTTGAGTAAGGATGAATATTATAACCTCCTAAATGAATGTGACATATTTTGCATAACCAGGGTAAATTCTAATTTTGCTAATGCAGGATTTCCTTTCAAACTGGGAGAATTTTTGGCAACAGGGAAGTCAACAATTGCCACTAATATTGGTGACATAGACAAATATTTAAAAAACGGATGTAATGCGTTATTAATAAATCCATCATCTGTTGAAGAAATTGTCAAAGCTTTAAAATACCTACTTAAAAACCAAAATCAGATCAACATTATAGGAATGGAAGGTAGAAAAACGGCAGAGTATTATTTTGATTCTGAAAAAATAAGCATGAATCTTTTTCAAATATTTGAATCTTTATAATAACAATATTTTGAAAAAAATTTAAACTTTTCTGCGTTTTCGGTTACAAGACTTGCATAGTGGAAAAGTAGGTTCAATCCCTTTTCATCCAATTCATCGGCAGATATTGTTTGCCATGCTTTTAAATGTAGTGCAGTGTTATTCACAATATCAACCATTGCAAAACCACATATATCCAAATCCCATTTTGCTGCACAGGCGACACCTGACCAGTATTTACCTCTACCGTAAGTTGACTTGCCTACCTTGGGAATATAACTTGGATCAAACGCTATAATCCTTTCGCCAGAAACTACCTGATTGATCAACTGCTTGTTGAAGGAATGGAAGTCGAACTCTTTCCAAAATGATTCCGGTAAGTTTGCTCGGTAAGAGGACTGAATCGGCCAGGTTATTAGAAATTTAGCCCACCTTTGATGCTCAAAATATGCCAAAGAACGATAACAATAAAATCTTTACGAGACTTATTTTGCATATTGATAACATGATTTTATAATGTGCTAATAATAGAATATTTAACCGAATTATTTCATCATTATTTTATTGATGATTAAGTGTTTACACTAAAATTTACCGAATATTGAAATAAGAGATTATTAATAAATTATCCCAACAGCTGGAAAGATTAATGCAAGATAAATATCTTCATGAATCAATCATGGCAGCATTTGATATTAGAATATTATTTACCAATTTAGAGCTACATTGCGAAGGCATATCAAACTAAATAATTGAATACATGGCATTAGGCAGACCATTTATTACAACAGATATTTATGGTGGCAGCAACGAAATAATAGAGAACGAAACCGGTCATTATGTTGATCGACGCACTGAAAAATTGCATCCCTGATAAATTCTTTATTAATAAATGAGGCTTTATGTGTTTCAATGGGTAAAAAAGAAAAGAAAGAATAAACTCTAATTTTTCCATAGATTAGGATGGGGCAAGATTTTGAGGTTGTTTGCAAAGAAGTATTTGAGAAAATGCATAGAGAATAAAAAAGTGAATTAACTCTTTTTAAATAATATGTAAATATGTGTGGTATTGCTGGATTTTTGCACTTAAACCATGAAGGACAAAGTAAATCGTTTGTAATTTAAAAAAATGACAGATACAATTTTTTATAGTGGACCCGATGGAGAGGGTTTCTATATTCATAAAAATTTGACATGGGTCACCGAAGGCTTTCTATTAATGATCTTAATACTGGTGACCAACCAATATGTAATAATATTAAAAGCATTGTCGTAATATTTAACGGTGAAATTTACAATTACATTGAGTTAAAAGAAGAATTGGTTAGTTATGGTTATGCTTTTTTGACAACCCTATCTTTTACTTTTACATTATTCTTTGAATCCCCAAATTTTAAATGCTGATAAATTTCTTTTTTATTATACGTTTGCTCAAATTATTATTTTTTTGAAGCAATGATATAAAACGTTGAGCGTCAATGTTGAATTATCATTCTTCCTTTTCAACAATTAACTTTTAACAACTTCATTTCTAATGGAAAGACAAACAAAAATACTTCTCATTGATTTCTGTGATTTTGAGGACTATCCAATTGGTGGCTATTTATCTTTTGCTAAAAATTTAATGAAATCATTTGGCAATGAATTAGCACTTGTTGGTATTTCTACAAAAGCATCAGATCCTGTTGGTGAATGGTTTAAGAAAGAGATAAATGGTTTAATTTATGATTTTTTTGCACTTGCCAGATATAACAAATCTAAAACAAAACATTTTTTCCCAGATCGATTGATATGTTATATGCTCTTAAAACGTTACAAAAAGGCAATTTTTAAAATAGGCATTCAAAACATTTTTATTCGAAGACAGGAGATAATATTATCATTATCTTCTATGGATTTAAAAACAATAAACAGCTGCTATTGTTTCGCTGGTTTAGAGAATCCATTGAATATTTCAAAATATTGGTACGCTAAACTCGTAGCAAATTTATTTGAGAAATTTTTTTTTAAAAAATTAAATCAAGTGAATACAATTTTAGCATCTGGAGATGAAAATGCAATTAATGAAATGATTAAAAGGAGCAGAGGCAAAATTAATAGAGAAGACATTACACAATTTCCAACAAGGATTGATACGAATATTTTTAAACCACTTAATAAACTCAACGTAAGAAAAAAATTAAATCTTCCTGAAGATAAAGTTATTGTGATTACAACTGGAAGATTAGCTTCAATCAAAGGTTGGAAATTCATGATAGATTGTTATGTGCTATTCGAGAAAAAGATACCAAATACTCAGTTTTACTTTATTGGCGAGGGTGAAGATTTCAATAAAATCCAGGACTATATTGTGTTAAAAGATTTAACCGAAAATGTAATTTTAGCAGGTAAAAAGAAGTTGGAAGAAATTGCACAATATCTTAATGCTTCAGATCTTTTTATCATGGGATCGTACAAGGAGGGATGGTCAACTTCCCTTTCAGAAGCTATCGCTTGTGGAATTTCAGCTTGTGTGACGAATTTCAGCTCAGCTATTGAAATCGTTCAAGAAGGGCAAAATGGGTTTGTCATCATCGACCATAATATCAATAAATTTGTAAATGGAATGATTAATGCTTATAAATTACCAGTACCAATTTATAATGATAATGTTAAAAACTATTCAACAGCAAAATTAAAAGAAGATATAATTAAAGTATGGAATTTACTCTAAAAAACCTAATTCGTATTTTAAGGTTTAAATACCTGATACATATTAAATGGAGGCACTATTCATTCGGGAAGAATCCTTATATCGGAAGAATGGTTTATATGTGGGCCAAACATACAATTGTTATTGGTGACAATTTTTATATTGGGAAATTTTCAGAGATATCCTGTGATGCTGAGATTGGAAACAATGTAATGTTTGCTAATCGCGTGGCATTAATTGGTCGATATGATCACAACTACTTACAAATTGGAGTACCAATACGTTTAGCCAGTAGAATAAATGATAAGGACTATAACTGGAAAGGTATTAATGAAAAAATCATAATTGAAGATGATGTATGGATTGGTCTTGGTTCTATCATCTTGAGTGGAGTTAGAATTGGACAGGGAAGTATTATTGCGGCCGGTTCCGTTGTTACCAAAGATGTTGATTTTTTTTCAATTTATGGTGGTATTCCTGCAAAGAAAATAGATGACCGGTTTGAAAAGGCCGAAGATTTAGCGGAACATATAAAACTATATAATCTTAACTATAGAAAATATTAAGATAGTGTTATTAAAAGATACTTGAAACAAAGTATTTAATAAATAATATTACTTTCTGCTCCCTTCCATTTAAATAAACACAAAAGCCCTTTTTAAAATTATAATAATAAACATTAATATGTGTGGAATTGCAGGTTTTATCGGTTTCATGAATAATATTGAACTTGCTGAAAATGCAAATAAGATACAACGACACAGAGGACCCGATAATCAGTCGGTATGGAATGATGAACATATTACTCTAGCGCATCAACGACTTTCTATAATTGATTTGAGTGCTGCTGCAAATCAGCCCTTTCATAAAGGGGATCTCGTAATTGTATTTAATGGGGAAATATATAATTACAAAGAACTTCAGGAAAAATTAAAAAATGAAAAGCAAGTTATTTTTTCCACTTCTTCTGATACAGAAGTAGTAGTTGAAATGTACAAACATTTTGGAATACAATGCCTTGATTTCTTTATTGGAATGTTTGCATTTGCTATATATCATAAAATTAGTTCTAAACTCTTTATAGCACGTGATCATTTTGGAATAAAACCTCTTTTTTATACTCAGATTGATGGAGCATTTGCTTTTAGTTCTGAACTAAAAACCTTAGTCAAAATTCCTGGGTTCAATAAGAGCATTAACCCTAAATCATTAGTAAGTTGTCTGAACTACTTATGGGTTTCAGGGAATGAAACTATGTTCTACGGTTGTCATAAACTGCCGCCGGCCCAGTATCTTACTTACAATAAGGAAGAAGGCATTAAAATAACCCGGTACTGGGAGCTTGATGATAAACTGAAATCAGCTGATAATGAGAAACATATTATTGATAATGTGGCAAATACGGTCGAATCATCTGTAGATCGTCACATGGTAGCTGATGTACCGGTAAGCAGCTTTTTAAGTGGTGGTCTTGATTCTTCCCTCATTGCTGTGCTGGCAAAAAAGAAAAATGATCAATTATCCACTTACACTATATCTATATTGATGAAGGATAAGAAGATCGAACAAATGCCCGATGATGAGAAATATGCAAATATGGTTGCCGATACTTTCCATTTAGACCATAATGTGATCCAGATAAGTCCCGACATATTAAAAGAGTTACCACAGATAGTTCGTGCTTTAGATGAGCCAATTGGCGATCCTGCAGCTATAAACACGTATCTTATCTGCAAGGCTGCAAGGCAAAAGGGGGTAAAGGTATTATTATCAGGAATGGGGGCTGATGAAATATTTTTCGGCTACAGGAGACAGAAGGCCACACTTATGGCAGTGAAGTATAATAAGCTGCCCGGCTTTGTTAAAAGAACAACTGCCTGGATGGTGAGTATTCTGCCTGTTAAGATGTTTGGCAAAGGGTTCAAACTAGGCAGGTGGGCTAAGCGGTTTATAAGTTTTGCAACGCTACCTATTGATGAAGCTTACATGAGAAGTTACTCCTATTATGACACAAAAGAACTGAAAGAATTATTGAAAGATGATTATGTACCTGCTATTGAAGCAGTCAGGCAGGAACATAGAACTTTATTTAATTCCAAATATAAAGGTGATCCTATCAATCAGATTTGCAATATAGATACTCAGATGTTTATGTTAGGCTTGAATTTAGCATATACAGATCGTGCTTCGATGGCAGCATCGGTTGAAGTCAGGGTCCCCTTTATTGACAAACTGTTAGTGACTAAGGCCATGCAGATACCGGGTCAATTGAAGATTAAAGGAGGAGTGTCAAAGTACATTTTAAAAAGAGCTGCCGAAAAAGAGTTGCCGAAAAAGATTATATATAGACAAAAAGCTTCATTTGGTGCACCTATTCGATCATGGATCTCAAATGAATTAAGAATTATGGTTGATGAATTGCTTTCAGAGGAGAATGTCAACAAAAGAGGTTTCCTAAATTATTCTTTTGTAAAAAAAATGATAGAAAGTGACCGAAGCGGAGAAGAAGATAAAGCTTACCAGATTTATCAGTTATTAACTCTTGAATTATGGTGCAGAGAATATTTAGATAAATAAACTTAACAATTATACTTAAAAAATGAAACAGTTCTTACAAAACTGTAATTGCGGTCAACTATATTTAAATGACGTGTTCTTGCCTTTGCTATGATCATTTATTTGAATATTTAAACAATATAAGATCAGGTAAAAAAGCGGTCGAAGTAATTAACGAATTAAAGAAACATAAAATAATCATCTATTATGCAGCAACTTACCCAAAAACTAAATAACGGCGAAATGGTAGTACAGGAAGTACCGGCACCGCAATTAGGAAAAGGCATGGTATTAGTTAAAAACCATTATTCACTAATAAGTGCGGGTACTGAGAGTTCAACAGTAAAAGCGGCCCGTAAAAGTTTGATTGGTAAAGCTAAAGAGCGGCCACAACAGGTCAAACAGGTAATTGATACATTAATTCAACAGGGCCCGGTACAAACGTACAGAGCAGTTTCAAAGAAGTTGGAGGCATATTCTCCTCTGGGTTATTCGAGTGCAGGTGAAATTCTTGAGGTTGGAGAAGGGATTACCGAATTTTCAAAAGGAGATTTAGTTGCTTGCGCTGGCGTTGGTTATGCGGTTCATGCTGAGATAATTTCTGTTCCTGGCAATTTAGTAGTGAAACTAAATAAAAAGACTAATTTAAAAAACGCAGCATATAATACCTTAGGAGCCATTGCAATGCAAGGAATCCGTCAAGCTGATTTAAAATTAGGGGAAACTTGTGCTGTGATAGGCTTGGGTTTATTGGGTCAATTAACTTGTCTGATGTTAAAGGCTTCCGGAGTGAGAGTAATAGGAATTGACGTCAGTCTTTCAGCTGTTAAATCAGCAAAATTACATTGCACTGATTTGGCTTTTGAAAGAAATTCAGCAGGTATTGAAAACCAAATTCACCAATTTACAAATGGAATCGGTGTTGATGCTGTGATTATAGCTGCTGCAACTGATAGTCTCGATCCGGTAAATTTTTCTGGTGCCATTGCCAGAAAAAAGGGCAAGGTAATTATATTAGGAGCAGTTCCTACTGGTTTTGAACGTGATCCATTTTGGTATCGCAAAGAGCTGGAACTAAAAATGTCATGCTCCTATGGGCCTGGCCGTTATGATTTTAATTACGAAGAAAAGGGGATTGATTATCCGGTTGCCTATGTACGTTGGACCGAAAAACGCAATATGGAAGCTTTTCAACAATTAATTTTAGACAGCAACATTAATATTGACTATCTTACGACACATGTAATTGATTTCGATAAATCACCTGAGGCTTATGATATGATTCTGAATGAAACAGAGGCTTATCTTGGGATTGTGCTAAAATACAACATAGAAAAAGAGCAGATATTACTGCAGAAAATCAAAACAAACAAAACCTCTCCAATAGCGAAAGTAAACATAGCTTTTATAGGTGCCGGAAGTTATGCGCAAGGCAATCTGTTACCTAATATTCCAAAAAATAATCAGGTTACTCGAAAAGGTATTCTTACTAATACTGGTACAACATCAAAGCGCGTAGCTGAAAGATTTGGGTTTGAATATTGCACTTCCGATGAAAAAGACATTTTACAAGATGACGAAATTAATACCATATTTATTGCGACTCGTCATGATTCTCATGCAGAATATGTATTAAAATCATTAAAGAAAGGCAAGAATGTAATTGTTGAAAAACCGATTTGTCTTACCCCTGAAGAATTAGCGCAAATTACGAGCGAATATAACGGGAAACAACACTTATTAGTCGGGTTCAATCGCCGTTTCAGTCAGCTTTCAATTCAATTAAAAGATAAAATAGGAAAAGGGCCAATGTCTATGAATTATCGCATCAATGCTGGAAACATTCCCAATGACTCCTGGATTCAGGACATTGAAATAGGAGGAGGTAGAATAATTGGTGAAGTTTGTCATTTTATAGATTATTTGACCTGGATGAATGGAAGTTTACCTATAGGAGTTTTCGCTAACGCTTTACCCGATGCGGAAAATAATAATGATACTTTAAATATTCAACTCACTTTTGCCAACGGATCTATTGGAGTTGTTTCATATTATGCCAACGGGCCAAAATCATTGCCCAAAGAATACATCGAAGTCTTCAATGCCGGATCTGCTGGAATTCTTCACAATTTCAAAGAATTACATGTATTTGGGAAAAAGAAATTAAAAAGGAAATTATTTAATCAGGATAAAGGTCAGGCAAAAATGGTGAATGATTTTATTGATTCCATTTTGAATGGGACTCCATCTCCAATTTCATTTGAAGAGATATCCGCAGTTATGAAAGCGTGTTTTGCCGTACTGGAATCATTAAAAACTGGATTAATGGTTAAATTTTAATCTGATGGAAAATAAACTGATTGAAGAAAGATTCCAAAAACTTAAAGAGTATTGCATATCAGAATCTTTTAAAGGATATGATCCCTTTGATGGATTAAACAGTAGATTTTTTGATTACTTTCCTTTCTTAAGAAGAAATAGTTTTATTAAACTCGCTTGGATCCAATTTTTCAAACGGTCGCCAATTACTTTCAGAAAGTTTGCCGGTATAAAAAAAGAATACAATCCCAAAGGACTTGGTCTTTTTTTGTCTGCTTATTGCAATTTATATACCATAAAGCCCTGTACGGAATACTTAAACCAAATTCATTTTTTTATCGAACGACTAATGCTGTGTCAATCAAAAGGATATTCCGGAGCTTGTTGGGGGTACAATTTTGATTGGCAGTCTAAAGCTTTTTTTCAAGCCAAAGGTACTCCAAGTGTAGTGGTAACTTCTTTTGTCGGATGTGCATTACTTGATGCTTATGAACTAATTAATAACGAAGAATTGCTTGAAAAAGCTCAATCAGCCTGTGATTTTATCCTAACCGATCTAAATAGAACCTATGATAAAGATGGTGATTTTTCATTCTCTTATTCTCCAATAGATCATACACAAGTATTTAATGCATCACTCTTAGGTTCAAGGCTTTTATGCCGGACTTATTTTCACACCAGAGAACCTGTTTTATTAGAGGAGTCAAAAAAGGTTGTCTCTTATGTTTGTAAATATCAACAAAAAAATGGAGCATGGTCATATAGTCCGCTTCCTATTCACAAATGGATTGATAATTTTCATACAGGCTTTAATTTGGAATGCATTTATACTTATCAATCCATATCAGGTGACTATTCTTTGAGGAAACAATTGGAGAAAGGGCTTGATTATTATCTAAATACCTTTTTCGAAGATTCAGGTCTTCCAAAATACTATAGTAATTCGAAGTATCCAATCGATATGCACACAACAGCCCAATTGATTATCACACTTAGCAGATTGAATTTATTGGCTGTGCATAAAGAGTTAGTCGAAAGGGTTCTGACATGGAGTTTAGATAACATGTTCGATAAAAAGAAAGGTTATTTTTATTACTACAAAGAGAAATACTTCACCATCAAAATACCTTATATGCGATGGACTCAGGCATGGATGTTTTATGCGATGAGTGAATATTTATTACAATCAAAGAATCAACAGCCTGTTGTTCAAGTTTATGAATAATCAAATAATAATATTTTCAGTTTGACTTTGTCGTCCTATTTTTAAAACTTAACTAGACTATGAAAATTTTATCAGTTGTTGGCGCTCGTCCAAATTTTATGAAGATAGCGCCTTTTATCAGGGCAATTGAAAAACACAATCTGGGAAATGAATACCAAATACAACATATTTTGGTTCATACAGGTCAGCATTATGACGTACGGATGTCGGAAGCTTTCTTCACAGAGCTTAATATTCCTGATCCTGATATTAATCTTGAAATAGGTTCTGGCAGTCATGCTGAACAATTGGGCTACACAATGATCGCTTTTGAAAAAGTATTGATAGAGCATAAGCCTGATTGGGTAGTTGTTGTGGGTGACGTAAATGCAACTTTGGCTTGCTCAGTAATTGCCAAAAGGCTCAATATAAAGGTATGTCATATAGAAGCAGGATTGCGATCAGGGGATATGAGTATGCCGGAAGAAATAAACAGATTGGTTACAGACAGGCTCTCTGATCTTTTACTTACACCAGATCCTATTTCCTCTGATAATCTTAGAAAAGAGGGGACACCTGAAGACAAGATACATTTTGTAGGCAACATCATGATTGATACGCTTGAGGCAAACAGGGAAAGGGCTTCAAAGCTATCTATTGAGAAAATTATAGAAGAAAACCTTGCCCACGGAACTAATTACCCTGATAAATTGCCATTAGACAGTGAATTTGCGGTGATGACGCTTCACCGCCCATCAAATGTTGACGACGAAATAGTTTTTTCCAATTTGATTAATTTTCTGCTCAACGATGTTACCAAAGAAAATATGCTAATCTGGCCAATCCATCCCAGGGCAAAAAAACAACTTAAAACGGTTGGTTTGTGGAACAAGGTTTTAAGTCACCCTTCTCTGATTCTACTTGAGCCTATAGGATATTATGAAATGGTACGGTTAAATATAGGAGCTAAAATCATACTAACTGATTCAGGTGGGCTACAGGAAGAATGCTGTATTCTTGGCACACCTTGTCTAACACTGCGTTGGAATACCGAGCGGCCTATTACTTTGCGCGAAAATGGCGGCGCCAGTGTATTGGTAGGTAATGATATTGAAAGAATACGGAAAGAATATTATCACACACTTTCGTTGAATCGCAAACCATCCAGACCAGAACTCTGGGATGGAAAAACTGCTAACCGTATCGTGAAATTACTTTATGAGATAGGATGCAAGCCAGATATCTCTGTCCTCCAAAGCATTTTTGTATGAAAATTTGGATTGATTTTATCAACACTCCCCAGGTATCTTTTTGGGTTCCTTTTATAAAGGAATTTAAAAGGGAGAATCATACGGTTATTCTGACATGCCGGGATTCGGGTAATACAATTGAATTGTTGAAACAGCAGAGATTGGATTATCAAATTATTGGGGAAAAGGTAGGAAATGGAATCATGCAAAAGTTGCTGTTTTTCCCAAAAAGACTGTATAAACTTTATTCTTTTATTCGCAAAAATAAGCCAGATATTGCTGCCAGTCAAAGTAGCTTTTATCAACCAATAGTTTCCCGC
>JGI24142J45722_1001310_pt1 | contig 12405 bp, 10 predicted proteins | sample BarGraIncu00431A_FD_45722 | JGI IMG/M metagenome (IMG submission 45722) | reverse complement strand
TCTATCGGACTACCCAGGGCAACAGGTATCTTGGGATTAATCAATCTGACATACAATATTTTCAGATACGAACAATTGATCAGAAGAACTGCTTAAAAGCTATAAAAAAAATATATTAGCGAGCGAAAATTGAAAGAATCAGATAATTTGTTCTCCATAAAAGACCAAAAAATAGGTCTTTTTATTGCAGTCTGAAGATTGCGTAAAATACAGAAAGATTAAATTACGGTTTGGTCAGAAGAATTTGAATGAAGAATATTAAAAAAACGAATTTTTAGAAGCTCCCTAAAGGCTCATTATTATAAAAACTGCCGGTAATTGTTTATAACCAAAGTACCCAAACATCGATCCCTTTGCAATGGGACTCCTCAATGAATGGAATAAAAAGAAAATTTGGAGCAGGTAATAAAACGCTACAATCCTACAATTCCTCTCCAAAGTTATTGATCGCATTCCGGAAAAGTCAAGGGTATACAAGCTCCCTTCGTTTAAAGAATGGTCCCTGAGCCTGTCGAAGGGCCCTTGACAAGAATCCGGTCTGCTACAATCCTTTTTGGCTCAAAATTAACAGGAGAGCCAGCCTATAAAAATCTACAGGGCAGTAGTGACAAACAATGCAAACGAATTTATTTACTCCAGTGCCAATGTACAATTCAACTTTGGCAGAAATCGAGATCAGTTACAAACCAAAGTACAAAGCTTCAGAATTACCCAAAGTGGTAACATCAGCTGGTGCCTTTGGTTATTTAAAGGATGTTTTTCCCAGTTTGGATTATCGGGAATTCTTCTATATCCTCTGTCTGAACCGGAATAACAAAGTTTTGGGATATTGCCAGATTTCAGCTGGAGGATTGAACGGCACAGTTACGGATGTACGGATTATCATGCAGATAGCTTTGAAATCGAACGCATGTAGTATCATACTTTCACACAATCATCCGTCAGGCAACCTGGTTCCCAGTGAAGCAGATAAAGACCTGACGAAGAAAATCCGCGAAGCCGGTAAGTTTTTAGATATTCCGGTACTGGATCACCTGATTGTTACTTCAGAATCTTACTTCTCATTTGCTGATGAAGGTTTGATGTAGAAAATGGCTTCGGCCATTTTATTTTTCATTCATTGTGTAATTTGATGAGCGAAGAAGCTTCAAGCATATTGGAGTCAAACAGAATTCTTTCGATTTTTGATTATAATTACTTGCCGTAGTACTGGATGAAATAAAAATCTGGCATAATTTTGCTAACCGAAATGGCTGATTCTAAGGTTTGATCAAATTGCTAGAAAATAACCTTCAGAAATAAAACAGGTGTAAAAGGAACGGAGCTGGAATAGACCCGGAAATCGCCTAGCTCTTTTGTTAATTGAAAATTTTTGAGGTTGGCGTACCGTAGATTTTGAGTGTCGAATACATTAAGAACGGACAATCCAAGTTCTCCGGTAAATCGCCTGGGAGTGAATCTGTAGGTCACAGCTGCATCAACACGGTTATACGATACATTGCTTGCCTTAGCTTTGAATACTTCGCCCAAAATTTGCATTCCCGAACCATAAACATAGTCGGCAGAAAAATAGAATTTGTGAATATTAAATAATCCGGCAGCCTTAAATTCATGCAATTGGTTCTGCGGTGCCAGTGAATATGCAGGCAGTGTAACATTCTCCGGAGCAAATCGTTCGAGCGCCTTGCTTAGGGTGTATGAGGCCCATACCGAATGTTTCCCAAAATCTTTTTTGGCAAAAAGGTCAATGCCATAGGCTTTAGCATCGCCAAAGTACGGGAAATAACCATCTGTAGGAATGCCCTTGACAACCCGTTGCTCAAATACACTTTCTGTGAGGTTTCTGGTTGGCTTGTAATAAGCCTGGACATTCAATGTCAACTCGTTTTTGAAATAATTGATTTCGCCCACCCAATGTGTGGCATTTAAAACCGGTGAATTTTCATTGCCGGTAACCCACAAATAAGTATAGTTTTGATTCCGGTCAACATTGGCCACTTTATAAATGAACTGGTTGTAACGCCCCCATGATGCGTTGATTTTCAACTGTTCGGAAAGCTTGTAAGAAGCGCTTATGCGGGGCTCAACATAGACTTTATCCCGATCCAAAGACAGATTCGTTCGTATTCCTGCTTTCAGGATCAGGCGGTCGCCGATTGGTAAATTATCGTGTACATATACGAATACTCTTTTGGAGCTAAATTTAGTCAAAGTATTAATTGAAAGCGTATCCGTCAGATTGGTTTTTAGATCAATTTGCGCTTCATTATCATAGTAGCCACCACCGAATTCAAACTGATGTCCATTTAAAAATGTGAGCAGATTCTCCATCCTGAAAGAATTCTCCAGCGCACTATTTTTCGTATTTACCTGATCCTTGTTGTATATAGATTGTGTACTTGTATTTTTAGAATTTATATCCTCTGACTGCGATTTGGAAAAATTGGAATTCGTAATAACGAATTTTGAAACCAGATTATCAGACCATTTTTTATGATAGAAAACAGAAATACCGAACTGCCTGTTTTCTTCTTTGTCAAGTAGACTGATGGTTAGCGGAGTTGAATTATTTCCTCCTTGATTCATTCCCATATTCATATTCATATCACGGGTCGTATTGGTACTGGATTTCAGGCTAAAATTGTCACCTCCGCCATACATGCTGATATAAAACTGATCGCCATTGTCGAAATGATAACTATACTTTAGGTTTAGGTCTCTGAACTGGTAATCGTTGGGATAAACATCCATATCAAAAGCAATATTTCGGTGCATGGTCGATTGTGATTGGTTATCAGGTAAAGGATGGGTAGGAGCAAAAATATTGAAACCACTACGATTATATAAATTATAATAGGTTTGACGGTAGGCAAACAACAGCGATGATTTCTTAAACAGTGGTATCTCAACCATTCCGTTCAAGGTAGTCGGGTTAATATTCAGGCTGAAAACTGGTTTTTGAATGTTGCCATTTTTTGCTGTAATATTTACAATTCCTCCAACACGGTTACCATATTTAGCCTCGAAACCTCCTTTTAAAATTTCGATATTTTTTACCAGGAAAGGATTTACCACACTGATATTGTCATTGTAATTTTTTAATCCAAAAAGGGTAAACTCATCTAACGTAACCAGACTTTGTCCTTCAGAACTTCCCCAAATCAATAGATCACTTGATTGTTCTCCCGCAGCCTGAATGCCAGGCATTAATCTAATCATATTGAAAACTGAATTATCGCCTTGACCTGGCAGAAATCGGGCAATGTTAGGATTGATGGTAATTTTACCGGCCTTTTCACCCACTATGGTCGCTTTCTCTATTTTGTTATCCTTAACTACAATTTCGGGAAGATGGAATGAAGATGGAGTCAATTTAAAACGTTGATTAATTCCGGCATAAAGCAGTGTGTCGTAAATATAATAGCCCAGGTGCGAAATTTGGAGAAGAAAGGAGTGATCAGCAGATGTTGTATAATTGAAACTGCCTGTGACATCGGCAATCAGCGGATGATTGTTAATCAGAATTTGCGAAAAGGGTAGCGGTTCAAACGAACCTGCCTCCACAATCTGTCCGGCAATTTGTGTCTGATTTTTCTTCTGTTCTTCCCTCATCTTCTTTTTATCCGGAATAATAATAAACACCTCGCCGGTTTCTTTGAGTTGAAAGGGGAGGTCATTCAACAGGTAATTCAAAACATCTTGTTTTGATGAAAAAGTTTTCGAAACTGTAATTTTATATTGAGAAAGTTGACTGTCGTTGTAGGAAAACTGAAAATCGTATTGTTTGCGTAAATGCAAGAGTATCAGGTTGACTGGCTGGTTATTTGCTTCAACTTTGATATTCATGGTTTGAGTAAATCCCGAAACCAAAATGAATACAATAAAAACGCATGATATTATTAGTTTCCTGATCATTCATCTTTTTGAATAATGAGATACTCACCAACCGATTTTCTGACATATTTTAAACCCAAAGCTGGGCAAACATATTCCAATATTTCTTCAACATTTTGATCCTTGTTAAAGTTTCCGGTGTACAGCGATTCATCGTTAATTTTAGTATCAATCTTTATACCATACTGTCGTTCAATCTCGGCAAACACTGCATAAACCGGCGCAGCTGTAAATAAGAAAATATTTTTCTTCCACGAAATTTCCGGAAAAGTTTCAATATTAGTCAAAACGTTTATTTCGCCATTCCGGTTAATCTCCGCTTTGCTGTTTGGTTTAATAATGGCCTCGCACCCCAGTCGTGACGTGACTTTCACTGTACCTGAAATGCAAGTCACTTTGTAAATTTCTTCGCGGGCAAAAATGTTAAAACTGGTACCTAAAACCTGTGTGATGCCGATTGTAGATGTGACAGTGAATTTCTTCCCTTTTTGCACTTCGAAAAATGCTTCACCTTCAAGCGTTACCTTTCGGTTTATTTTCCACCAGTAAGGATTATATCTTATTGAACTTTGTGCATTCAGATTAACCCTTGATTGATCGGGCAGCATGGCCACCAGATGCTGTCCTACTGGATTTTCAATCGTTGTGGTGTAGAAACGTAAAAAACTTCCGATTGAAAATAAAATAACGATACTCGCAGCTACCATCCATTTGGCCAAACCAAAATTAACAATCAACAAACGATCTTTAGGTTGATTACCCAACTGAACCTCAATACTTGACCAAATATCTGCTTCGCTCTTTTTCCATCGGAATTTTCCTCCGGAAAAGAAAGCTTTGCTTTGTTGGTCAACAGCAGTCAGATCAATATGTTCGTCGTTTTGTTCCACTTTTATTTTTCACTTTTAATCCGGTCAGGCCGAAATCCCATTAAGAATAAAATTAAGCCCGATATTTTGTCTTTTAGCTGTATTTTTAAATGTTCAAGTGCCTGGCTCATTCGTTTTTCAATGGCTTTTACACTAAGTTCGAGTTGATCGGCTATTTCTTTGTATTTCAATTCATCAATCCGGTTCATCAGGAAAACAGTTCGTTGTTTTTCAGGCATCGATTCCAACGCCCTTTCATAGGCCTTTTTCAATTCCTGAAAGTTTAGTTCGTCTTCGGGAGTAGTACTTTTATTGGCTGGCTGAAATGTGTTAAAGAAGTTAAAAGCAACCTTTTCACGTCGATACTGGGTGACCAACAAATCGACTGCAATTTTTAAAAGCAGATTTTTTGCCGTTTTTTGGTCGATTATCATTTGCTTTTCCCATATTCGAAGAAAAGTATCCTGAGCAATATCAGTTGCCATTTCTTCATTTCCAGATCGGTAAAGAATGTATTTTCTTACAGACTCAAAATGGGTATTGAATAAGGTTTTGAAATCTTCTTTTTTCAACTTCTTTCAATTTTCATCTGTCTCAAAGATAGATGAAAATTGATTAACTTATATATCTGCATACTTACAGGAATCTTAAAACCATTAAAGTCATCATCCCAACCATTATTATCCCGCCACCAAGGTACATCCCAATATGTGATTTATGGTTGTTGGATTGCATCATGCTCATGCACCCCATCTTCATTGGCTCATGTGAATTTGCGACTGAGTTTTGAACAACTAATTCCATACCACACTTTGGACATTTGCCTGGCATGTCAGAAAGCACTTCCGGGTGCATAGGGCAGGTATAAACTTTTGAAGTATTTTGAACTGATCCCTGACTGTTCTGATTTGCCTGATTTGTATCGTTTGATTCCATTGTATTCATTGCTTGCCCTTCAGTGGAATGAGCAAGGTGGGAAACTCCCATACAACCAGTAAAACAAAAGAAGACGGAAATAACGATTACTAAAATATTGATTTTGCGTTTCATGTTTTATTTTAATTTTTATTTACTAAATGTCAGAATAGGGTTATAACCGCATTAAAAACTAGTTTACCCGTAATCATTCTGGAATTTGTGTTTCAAAGAATTTTAAAAGAGAGCTGCCATTTGCAACTCTCTTTTAATGGAATATATTCTTTTAATTTATTTTCAGTGACCGCCCATATTGCCGTTTCCACCCATTCCACCAGTGCTACTGTTTCCACCCATTCCACCGTTTCCGTTCATGCTTCCATTACCACCCATATTGCCCTTGTGCTGGCCATCAGTCATTGCTTGTGGCATTCCATGATCTTTTAAAACGATTTCAACAGTTGCACCATTGGCAGTAAGATTTGCCAAATTGTCGCAAACACCTTTTCCGTAATCGAGGGTCCCAATCACGCCGCCATTCTTACTATATTCTACGGTTCCTTGTACTGGATGATAGCAATCTCCTAAACGAATGAGGGGAGCTGTAATCACGCGTGAGTAATTGTCACCGGTTGAGCTTTTTACATTAATGCTACCGGTAATTTGAATCATATCATCATTTCTATCAAGTGGAGTATCCAATCCTTTAATCCATTCCCTGACTTCATTCCCAGTTCGGTTAATTATCGTTCCGTTCTCCAAAGTAAAGGTTACATCACTCACCATTATCGTTTTATGGGTAGTTGTGTTATTTCCAGTAAAGGTTTCGGTACTGGTACCCGTAATCCCAATTGAGTCTATCTTGCAACCAATGTAAGTTATGGTGCTGGTGCTACCGTTGGTATTTTTGGGCCCTGAAATTTCAACGACAACCTTTCCACTGATTTTCATACCATGCTGGGTTTCTATGTTTTTCCCATAATCAATGGTAATCTTCATAGGATATCCATTGGATGCAGTATCAATCGAGACACTTGGTGATTGCCCGTTCATGTAATGCATATTCCCTTGTCCTTTAATCAGGTTGCTTTTATCCCCATTCATGCGTGAAAGTTGGCGAAGCATTTGTTCGTATTCACCATAAAAATAAGTTTCATAATTTGCTTCTGCTGAAACTTTTTCCAAAGCCACATCATTAACAGCTATCGTAGCCGACTTTAATTGCGACGCGCTTAAATCCGTCGTTGTGACCGCGAGATCACCCTTTTGGCAGGAAAAAAAAGTAAAGATGAGAATAACCAGTAAAACATTAAACGTTGTTTTCATAATTCTGAAATTTATTAAAAGTAAATATTTATATTTCTTGATCTATATCCGAACCAGAGAGTTCCTACCCTACTTTTTTAAGTATGTTTTTCTGATTTATTTTTATTCTGAGCATAGAAATGCGAATAATCATATATTGATCATCTCTTTTAAATCACTTTGGCTTTTAAATCAAATTAATTTCAACGAAATCTTTTCAGGTGGTAGAAAAGAACAAGGAGTTAATATGGTTTATTTTAACTTATCTTTAATAATGAAACAGTGAGAGTTTTCTGATTACTTGATAAAATATCAAATCAAAATCCGCCAAATTATTAGCCTTCGTTTGATATTTTAAAAGAAAGTTGTACTCGGGCAGAACTTAAAGGAAGAACAAAAAACAGAAGCTTAGTACTAAAGAATCATCCCCGCACCAACCACATTGTTTGTAGCCTCATCGATAAGAATCAGGCTGCCAGTATCACGATTTTTCTTGTACGGATCGAAGAACAACGGCTTGGTTGTTTTAATCGTGATCTGGGCTATCTCGTTTAATCCGACACTTAAATCATTGTGAATCTCCTCAGTTGTATTGATATTCACTTTGTATTTCACTTCCGAGATAATGCAGTGCAACTCGTTTGAATTATGTTTTAGCTGGTATTTACCTCTTAAAACTAGCGGTTTTTCGCTGAGCCAGCAAACCATTAAGTCAATCTCCTGCGATTGCTGTGGCTGGTTAATTGCATCCACAATCATAGAACCGCGGCTCACATCAATTTCATCAGTCAGTCTGATGGTTACAGATTGTGGCGGGAAAGCATATTCAAGGCTTTCACCTGCAAAATCAATCGCTTCAATCTTTGTCTTTTGACCGCCTGGCAAAACAACAACCTCTTGCCCTACTCTGAATACACCACTTGCAACCCGGCCTGCATAACCGCGGTAATCGTGATATTCATCTGATAAAGGACGAATTACATACTGAACAGGGAAACGCGGATCTTTCAGGTTCCAATCTTCACCAACAGGTAACGCTTCGAGTAATCCCAGGAAAGTTAATCCAGTGTACCAGGGCATATTCGTTGATTCATCAACAACATTATCCCCCAGTTTGGCACTGATCGGCAAAAAATGAAGATCCTGATTACCCAACCTTCCGGCAACTCCTATGAAATCGGTTTTAATTCGTTCAAAAACTTCCTGACTAAAATCGACCAGGTCCATTTTATTTACGCATACCAAAACATGCGGAATATTCAGTAATGCAGCAATATAAGCATGACGACGCGTTTGTTCAATCACACCGTTACGGGCATCGATCAAAATCACCGCTGCATTAGAAGTGGATGCTCCCGTGACCATATTTCGTGTATACTGAATATGCCCGGGCGTATCGGCAATGATAAATTTGCGTTTTGGAGTTGCAAAATAGCGGTACGCTACATCAATTGTAATCCCCTGTTCACGTTCGGCACGAAGACCGTCGGTGAGCAACGCCAGATTAACCTCCTCGCCTCCGCGACTGATGCTGGCCTGCTCCAAAGCCTCCATCTGATCTTCGAAAATGGCTTTACTATCGTACAATAGCCTGCCAATCAGTGTGCTTTTCCCATCATCAACACTACCTGCAGTTGTAAACCGCAGTAATTCCATATCGAGATATCCGTGTTCTTTTCCAGACATAATTTGATTTTATATTTTTAAAACCATTGCTTAAAAGCAACGGCAAGCAACGGCAATTAGAAATAGCCTTCCCTCTTGCGATCTTCCATGGCTGCTTCCGACCGTTTATCATCGGCTCTGCCACCCCGTTCGGTAACGCGACTGGCAGCAACTTCCTGAATAATTTCTTCGAGTGTATTTGCTTCCGAAAGTGTAACCCCTGTGCAGGTTATATCGCCAATCGTGCGGCATCTAACATCCCTGATTTCCGACTTTTCGTTGGGTTTCAGTTGCATAAAGGGTGCACAAGCCATCCAGGCACCATCGCGGCAAAACACTTCGCGTTGATGGGTAAAATACAAACTGGGCATCTCGATGTTTTCCATCAAAATATATTGCCAGACATCCATTTCGGTCCAGTTGCTGATCGGGAAAACACGGAAATGTTCGCCCATATGTTTTGCGCCACAGAATAAATTCCATAATTCAGGACGCTGATTCTTGGGATCCCACTGTCCAAACTCGTCACGATGTGAGAAAAAACGCTCTTTCGCACGGGCTTTTTCCTCGTCGCGACGGCCACCACCCATCGCGCAATCAAACTTCATCTCCTCGATGGCATCTAATAGCGTTACTGTTTGAAGAACGTTCCGACTTGCGTTCATACCTTTTTCTTCAACTGCACGACCTTCGTTGATCGAATCCTGTACATATTTGACAATGTGTCGAGTACCAGTTTTTTCCGCGAGGTCATCACGGTATTTGATCGTCTCTTCGAAGTTGTGGCCTGTATCGATGTGCATCAATGGAAACGGAACTTTCAATGGATGAAAAGCTTTCCTGGCAAGGTGAAACATCACAATTGAATCTTTGCCTCCTGAAAAAAGCATCACGGGTTTCTCGAACTGAGCAACAACTTCGCGAATTACAAAAATTGACTCCGATTCAAGCTCCCGTAAATGGTTTATTTTATAGTGCTCCATATCAAATGATTTTTTCTTTTGTGTACCAATAGTGTGAAAACGGCAGGATTAATCTCTTTTATATTTCTATTCGTACATTAACGATTTTTAAGGAAATCTTTCTCTAACGCAATTTTCCCGGAATGCCGGTTTCTTTCTGTAATCTTTGCTTTGGTTTTTTCGCCACCTGTTTTATAATGAACAGGATCGGGATAGTTTTTGCGATTACTCATAAAAGTGTCGGGAGTAGAAGGTGAATAGGAAAGGACAAAATCGCTATTAACATGATCGGTGTGATCTTTTAAATTAATCCTTTCGTCTCGATGTAACATAAGCGGTTTAACCTTATGGCCTTCCTCTTCCAATCTTTTTAAAATCACATTCAAGGTTTTTTCTGTTCCAGGAATCAATATATTTTGTTTATCATTATTCTGTTCCCTGAAATATTTAACTAATCCGTCTAACGATTCATCTTCGGATTTAGCATCAGGAATAATACCTTTCAAATTAAGTTCATTTACAGTAGCCTGCCCAACTGACGCGACTTTCAAATTGGCAAGAATACGAGTATCCTTTTTGTGAAATTTCAACATATCGAAGAAAGAACGCACCGTGTGTTTGTCTGTGAAAAGAATCCAATTGTATAATGCAAATTTATTGAATACTCCGATAACCGAAATGAAATCGTCATAAGACTTATCATCTTTAACAGGTTGATCTGCAATAAACTTTGGCTTTTTCTCAAGTGGTGATACTGTTTTGGCAACAACCATCAAAGGTTTTACTATTTGCAATATGTTCTTTCGCTTCAGATTGACAACTTCACCGACTATTATTATGGAAGGTGTTTTGAAAACAGATTTTGAAATGACTAAATTATTCAACGAAATGATTTCTTCATTCTGATCCGGATAGGAAACATTATAGATGATGGCTACAGGAGTGTCGGGATGCCACCCTTTATTCATCAGTTTAATAGCATTACTTTGGATGGTTGATGCTGACATGTAAAAAATCAAAGTCCCCGTTTCCGGAATGTTGGCATTGCTAAGATTATGACCTGAAATAAACGTTACGGACGAAGATATACCTCTGCAGGTAAGTGGAATTTTAGTACACCCAGCAGCAGCGATCCCGGATGAAACTCCGGGTATAACTTCTGTTTTAATGAAGTATTGTTCCAAAAATCCGATCTCTTCTCCTCCATGAGCAAATATCATAGGATCGCCACCCTTAAGTCTCACGACGTTCTTCCCATTTATGGCAGCGTGATAGAGTAGTTGATTAATTTCTTCCTGGTCGATGCTGTGCTTGTCTTTCCTCTTGCCTACATAAATTTTTTCAGCACCAAATCTATTGATGTATTCTTTATTGATCAGATCGTCATAAAAAATCACATCTGCTATTTCAAGTATTTTAAAAGCCTTTATTGTAAGCAATTCAGGATCTCCGGGACCAAAACCCACAAGATGAACAGTGCCATATTTTTTTCTTATATCTAAAGTACCAAAAACGGCTTTCACATCATAATTATCAGATCTTGCAACAACTGCAATGTATCCTGGTAGCGGATGAGTAGTGAAAGGAACTAACTCATTTTTAGAGAAAAGGGAATTTACTCCATTCTGAGTATTGTAATTTACATCTTTTAAAATTTCATTCACACTACCTATCAATGGTTCCGTAAAATCGGAAGATCGGAATAATGAAATAACTTCAAGGCCTTTGGGTAATGGGTAGGGAACATCTCGTGCCGATTGTATGGCTATATCTGCTTCCCGGTTTAATAATTCCACATCAAATTCACTTGTAAAAAAATCAGGTTCTGAATCGTTTAATGAGATATCCTTTCTTCTGTCGTCACATAATTTAACATACAGCAATCCTGAAAAATGTGAAAACACCTCCTCAACTTGCTTATTGGCAAAATTATTTCGTGCGCTGATGGCCTTAATAGGCTTCATTATAGCTGACATTTCTATCAGTTTTTCGTTGAAACTATTAATCTCTACTTCAATAATGGATTCTGTTTTCACAATTTCAGACTTTCTTTTATCAAGATTCAGTTCTACAATGCTCTCAATATTTTCGGGATTAAATAAGCTTATCATCTTCCAAAATTATCTTTATCCGGTTCCTGATTTGTATTGCTTTTTTTACATCCTGCGCATTAGAACCCACAGCTACAGTGATATAATCGTCTTTATAAATAGCTGGTGATACAAAATCACACAGTTCCGGATCATCGGCCACATTGACCAGTAATCCCAAGGAATTTGCATCTTTCTTTATAGTCGCATTCACTGTTTTATCATTTGTACAGGCGTATACAATATGAAAATTCAACAGATCTTCTTTTTCGTAATGTTTTATCCGGAGTGTTAACCGACTATCTTTCCCGATTTCTTCAATAATGTCAGGAGCCAGGATAGTGATATCACACGTAAACTTCAATAAGGTTGATAGCTTATGAACAGCCACTTTACCTCCGCCTATTAACAGTATTTTTTTATCCGTAATATTGATCATTATCGGAAGAAATGACATTTCACTATTATATCTCATAATCAAGAGATTTGTCCAATGTGCGTCCTATATTTATCCGGTTCCATATTCTTTCGTGGACATAAAACAAAGTTATTTTGGTAAATACCTCAAAAAAACTAATTGATAAAGCCAATTTGAATCTTCCAGTGATAATGAATGAAATAAAAAAAGTATCAAAAGTCCCTATTATTCTCCAACTGATCGCCTTAATTATACCCCTAAATCTTTTTTCCTTCATTCTATGACTT
>JGI24142J45722_1001307_pt1 | contig 12421 bp, 11 predicted proteins | sample BarGraIncu00431A_FD_45722 | JGI IMG/M metagenome (IMG submission 45722) | reverse complement strand
TGTTCTTATGCTGTAGATAAATGCAGTCAAGTTGATCCAGAATTCAGAAAAATTTCAAAAGGACATGAAGTAGCCTGCCATCTTGTGTAGGTCACCTTTTGATTCACAGGCATTCACTATAGGAAATGCCTGTGAATTAAAATAAGACAACATTAAATAANAATAACTTTATTAACTAATTTCCCTATCTTCTCAATATAACATTCCACAACATCCCCATTTTTCAAAACCTTTGGAGGAGTAAATCCCATTCCCACACCACTTGGAGTTCCAGTACAAATTATATCACCTGGTTTAAGTGTTAGCCCTTTTGATAAATCGCTAATAATATATGGTATATCGAAAATCAACTTTTTAGTATTTGAGTTCTGCCTTAACTCCCCATTAATTCTGCACTGAATACCTAACTCCACAGGAAATTCGATTTCATTTTTATGTACTAAATAAGGTCCCATAGGACAAAATGTATCTAAGCTTTTCCCTTTGAACCATTGCGAATGTTTCCCTTGCAAATCCCTAGCCGAAACATCATTAACTATTGTATATCCAAAAATATATTTCTCTGCGTCTTCAGGTTTAATATTAATTCCTTTTTTCCCAATTACTATTGCAAGTTCTACTTCATAATCTACTTGACTAGTTACTTCATAGGAAAATTTAATATTATCTCCATCTCCCATTGCAGGAGAAGCCACCTTAGTAAAATATATAGGAAACTCTGGAATATTAGTATCTGATATTTTAGTCATTTTAATTTCATTTACATGATCCACATAATTTTTACCAAGACAAAATACATTTCTTTTTGGATTTGGTATTGGAGCAAGTAATTTAATTGAATTCAATGCGTAACCACTAAAATTATTGCTAGAAATGGCAGTTTCAATTTTTCCTACTGTAGTTGCATCAAAACATTCTATTAACTCATTCATAGAGCTAACTGAGTTTTTGCCTATAACATTAAATATTTCATTAATAGATATAACCTTTTCTCCAATAATAATTCCTACTTCTTCTTCACTATTATTAATGTAAGTAACAAATTTCATAATATATAATTCTCCTCTCAATATATCGTGTATTTAATTAGAACGTATTAATAAAATTATAACAACAAATTCCAGAAAAGTCTTTTGTTTTCATAAAAAAAAAATAGACCAACCTAATAGTAAAGTTGATCTATTTCAATTAATTCTTAAACTTTATTATTCATCATACCGAAGTGAATCTCGGCCTTCAGCTCCATTACTAATTCTTATAATGTTCTTCACATCATAAATAAATATTTTCCCATCACCCATCTTGCCTGTGTGTAGTACTTTTTTAGCTGCTTCTACAACTAAGTCTACAGGTACGTCACAAACAATTATTTCTATTTTTAATTTTGGCAGCAAATTTATGTCTATACTTAGGCCACGGTAATTTTCTTTATGTCCTTTTTGCACTCCACACCCTAAAACATTTGAAACCGTCATACCGCTGATACCTATAGCATTTAAAGCTTCCTTTAATTCTTCAAATTTGCTTGGAGAAGTTATAATATCTATTTTCGAAAACGTATCGCTCATCATCTAACCTCCTACAATATTTTTTAAATTTGTTTTAATATAACTACTAACTAATTTTATTATTATTTTTTATGATCTTATTTACCTTCCTTGACATAAGTTGATGTTTCAACACTTTCAGGAACTAGTGCAAAATCTGGGTAAGCAAGCATGCCCATTTCTGGAATATCTAAACCTTCAATCTCTGCCTTAGCAGATACTCTAAGTCCCATTGTTTTGTCAAGCAACTTGTAAAATCCATAAGATAACCCAAATCCCCAAACTATCAATACAGCAACACATATTAGTTGAGCTATTAATTGACTAAATCCACCACCGTAGAATAAACCAATAACTCCATCTTTAACTCCATTAAGTCCATCACCATAAGTTCCATCCGCAAATAGTCCTACAGCTATTACTCCCCATACACCATTAACGCAATGAACTGATATAGCACCAACGGGATCATCAATCTTGAATTTATCTTCAACCACTCTTACTGATATACATACAAGGATACCTGATATAACTCCAATGATAAATGATGATATTCCATTTACAAAAGCACAAGGAGCTGTTATTGCAACTAGTCCTGCCAGAGCACCATTACACATCATTGATGGATCTGGTTTACCATATCTCACCCACATATACATCATTGATGTAAATCCGCCAACAGCACCTGCAATCATTGTATTTGTTGCAACTACCGCAAGTCTTAAATCAGTAGCATTCGTTGTACTTCCTGCATTAAAAGCGAACCAGCAGAAAAACAATATTATAGTTCCAATTATCGCCATCGGTATATCATGTCCTGGAAATGCTACCGCTGTTCCATCTTTTCTAAATTTACCAATTCTAGGTCCTATCACAATAGCACCTGCAAGTGCCATCATACCTCCCATGGAATGTACTACTGCTGATCCTGCAAAATCTACCGCTCCATGTCCAAGTCCTAGCTTTACACCCATTTGAGAAAGCCAACCACCACCCCACATCCAATTACCAAATAGAGGGTAAAAAATCATTGAAACAAAGAAAGAATTTACTACAAATACTGAAAATTTAACTCTTTCTGCCATTGATCCAGTTGGTATTGTACAAGTTGTATCCATAAATACCATTTGAAAGAAGAATAATGCATAAACTCCTACATCATAAGTTCCTCCACTAGCAAGTGCAAATCCTTTTGTACCAAAAATACCCCAACCAGCTATTGCAACTTCATGATTTAGTGTTGCTACTCCAGATCCAAGTGATGCCCATCCTCCAACACCTCCAAACTGGATCGCAAAACCAACTAAGAAATATCCTATTGCACCAACTATAAATACCATAAAATTCATTGCCATTGTATGCAATGCATTTTTAGATCTACAAAATCCTGTTTCTACCATTGCAAATCCACATTGGAAAAAGAATATTAACATTCCAGTCATTAGGACCCAAACATAGTTAACCGCTAATTTATTTTTAGCAATTTGAGTAATTATTTCATCTTGCGTTGGACTACCTACAATTTGTGATGTTATCTGATCTACAGCACCTGCTCTAATACCAGTTGGGTCTCCCGCACCCTCTGCAAATACAACAATGGAAAAAATACTTATAAATAATACAGTTAACAATGTAATTAAAGAAACTTTTGTAAGCTTTTTCATTTAATCTCCCCCTTTTTACTCTTTCTTTACTCTTTTAAAATTTGACCAAGAAAAACTTTTACCTTGTTCATTTATGTCACCTTTTAACTTTAAAATCATCTTATAATAGCGAGCTGAAAAATACAAAACTGTTAGACCAATAATTGCGCCTGGAATATTAGTGTTAATTACTTTAAAACTTATTTTAAAATAAATGCTATATGCAATAAATAAACATCCTGACAGCAATATTAAGCTATTTAAAATCATCAATACCAAAATCGAGTGTTTTTTTTTCATACAATCCCTCCTTTAATTTATTGTATATTTCAAATTGGATAATCTTTCTTTCACACCTCCGTTTTAAATTATTGTTTCACTTTTTATAACAACTATAATTACCTGTACACACATTAATAATATAATTATTATAATATCATATTTTCAGATAATTGCAATATCTTTTTTAAACTTTGTCATATTTATTTTTCAGCAATGTATTTTATCGTTGACAATCGCATACGTATGTCATTTGTGAAAAGTGGTGGAAAAATTATTTAAATGGTTACTACTTATATGAATGTTAAAAATCATTTACCTTCAGAATTGAAGCTATATATTTTAATAAAACCACTTTTTAGCTTATATTAAACTTCGCCATATTTCTTTACTGAAATATCCCATTTAAGTAGTTTCTAGTGATAATTCGCATAAATAAAATAATAATAATAATAATAATAAAAAAGATGGACCAACTAAATATAATTTAGTTGGTCCATCAATATCAAATTTTAAATAGGATCAATCATTGTAACGAAGAGCATCTCGGCCCTGCGCACCATTACTAATTCTGATAATATTTTTGACATCATATATAAATATTTTTCCGTCACCCATTTTTCCTGTGTGCAGTACCTTTTTCGCTGTTTCCACAACTAAGTCTACAGGAATATCACAAACCACTATTTCTACTTTTATCTTTGGCAGAAGATTAATATCTAAAGCTAGTCCGCGATAAAATTCTTTATGCCCCTTTTGAATTCCACATCCCAAAACATTTGAAACAGTCATGCCACTTATACCAATTGCATTTAATGCTTCCTTTAATTCATCAAATTTACTTGATGACGTAATAATGTCTATTTTCGAATAATTTTCATTCATGCTCGTATCCCCTTTTGTTTTATAGATGTTTGAGCTAATAATTACAGTAATTTAAATGTCTATTGCACCATAAGCCTCTTCACCATGTTGCGAAACATCTAATCCGTCCATTTCTTCTTCGCTTGTTACTCTTAAGCTCATAAATTTACCAATAACTTTTAATATGATAAATGTCATTATTGCTGAATACGCAACTGTTGCTACAATTGCTATAAGTTGAAATCCTAGCAATTTAATATTACCATATATTAACCCATTTGTGCCAGCAGAATTTATGCCCTTTGAAGCAAAAATACCAACAGCTATTCCGCCCCAAATTCCTCCAACGCCATGACACCCAAAGGCATCTAATGCATCATCATATCCGAATTTTTGTTTAGCTACTGTTACGCTGAAGAAACATATCACTCCACCAATACCGCCAATTAATATTGAAGATAATGGGCTTACAAACCCAGCTCCTGGAGTTATCGCTACAAGTCCTACAACTAACCCACTTGCAATCCCTAATGAAGAAACTTTTTTTCTAATCATTAGTTCACATACACTCCAAGCTAGAGCGCCCGCAGCGGCTGAAGTATTTGTTGTAATAAATGCATTTAATGCTACGCCATTTACTGCTAATGCACTTCCTGCATTAAACCCAAACCATCCAAACCATAAAATTCCTGCTCCAAGAAATGTCATAGGAAGATTATGAGGAGTAATTGATTTCATTTTTTTCCTCTTTCCTAGTACTAGTGCTACAACAAGTGCAGAAATACCTGAACTTATGTGTACAACATTACCACCTGCAAAATCTAATGCTCCCAAAGTTCTAAGCCATCCACCAGCACCCCATACCCAATGTGCAATTGGATCGTAAACCAGTGTTGACCAAAGTAAAATGAATACAGCNAATGCAAGAAATTTCATTCTTTCCGCAATTGCTCCCGAAATTAAAGCTGGAGTAATTATTGCAAACATAAGCTGAAATAACATAAATAACGATTGTGGAATGGTAGCTGCATAGTCAGGGTTCGGAAGAAACCCTACACCATGCAATCCAAGGAATTGAAAATTGCCAATAAATCCGGCAAAATCTTTTCCAAAACATAATGTATAACCTATCAGCACCCACTGAAGTGATATAATCACCAATGCTGTATAGCTGTGTACCGTAGTGCTAAGCACGTTTTTGCGCCTAACCATTCCACCATAAAATAAAGCGAGTCCTGGTGTCATTAGCATTACTAATGCTGTTGCGAAAATTACAAATGAAGTATCCGCTGCATTTACTGTGTTCATAATAATACCTCCCAATCAAATATTAATTCTATTTATAAATAATGTCGTTTTCTTGTTACAATGATTTTTTTCTAATTATAAAAGTCATTTTACTAATTTTTTCGACAAAAGTCAAGTTTTTTTAATATTCTGTTAACAACACTGGATAATTAATGATAATTGCTCACTTTCAGGGGTGTTTGCTGAATGATTTGATAATTATTCTTACATCTTTTTTATGAATATAGCTTTTTAATTAAAAAAAGATTAAATTCTTGCATGATACGTTTAAACTACGTTCATTTTTTATATATTTTTTTAATCATCTTGTCCTCAATCTCTTTTTACTCTCACAATATAAATTTTACAACTTATTAATCATATTCATTTAATAGTTGCAATTTTTTTGTGCAATTTTTTTTTGTAAAACATTTCATAAATTTCACTTTCACATGATTTTTATCACAAACTACATTACCGTAAGTTCTTTATATTGCTAGTTTTAAACAAAATCGGTTTTTAAAAAAGTTGAAATAAAGTTGTTAAAATGGTAGAATATACAAATGGACACATGCAATTTTTATAATATTGCATTTATCTATGATGTAACTATTACTATCAAAATTTAGGTTATAGTTATTTAATAGAATTGGAAGGGGTCATTATAATGAGTTTATTATCAAGTTTATCTGAGCAAGTGATTAAAAAGAATCCAAACGAACCAGAATTTCATCAAGCAGTAAAAGAAATATTAGAATCTTTNGANCCNGTAGCTGCAGCACATCCTGAATGGATGGATGCCGGAATATTTGAAAGACTTGTAGAGCCAGAAAGACAAATCATATTCAGAGTTTCATGGGTAGATGACAAAGGCGTAGTTAAAGTAAACAGGGGTTTCCGTGTCCAATTTAATAGCGCCATCGGACCTTATAAAGGTGGTTTAAGACTTCATCCTTCAGTTAATCTTAGTATTATTAAATTTCTTGGTTTTGAACAAACCTTTAAAAACTCGCTAACAGGCCTACCAATCGGCGGTGCTAAGGGCGGAAGTGATTTTGATCCTAAAGGGAAATCCGATAGAGAGATAATGAAATTCTGTCAGAGTTTTATGACTGAACTTTCAAAACATATTGGAGCTGATACTGATGTACCTGCTGGTGATATCGGTGTTGGTGGCCGTGAAATCGGTTATATGTACGGTCAATATAAAAGACTTAGAAACGAATTTACAGGTGTATTAACTGGTAAGGGACTCGCTTATGGTGGCAGTCTTGCTCGAACAGAAGCTACTGGATATGGCATGTGTTATTTCGTTGAAGAAATGCTTAAAGCTGCTGGAAATTCTTTTAAAAATAAAACAGTAGTAATTTCAGGTTCAGGAAACGTTGCAATATACGGAGCAGAAAAAGCTGTACAGCTCGGAGCAACCGTAGTTGCATTAAGCGATTCTAATGGATACATATACGACGCTAATGGAATTAATTTAGATACAATAAAAAAACTCAAAGAAGTTGAAAGAAAAAGAATTAGCGAATATGTTAAATACCATCCTACAGCAGTATATCATGAAGGTTGCACCGGTATTTGGAAAATCAAGTGCGATATTGCACTTCCTTGTGCTACTCAGAACGAACTCGATGAATCCAGTGCAAAAACTCTTGTATCAAATGGNTGTATAGCAGTTGGAGAAGGCGCAAATATGCCTTCCACTCCAGAAGCAATTGAGGTTTTCTTAAAAAACAAAGTGCTTTTCGGGCCTGCTAAAGCAGCTAATGCAGGCGGCGTTGCTACTTCAGCTCTTGAAATGTCACAAAACAGCATGAGATACTCATGGACATTTGAGGAAGTTGATGATAAATTAAAGGCTATAATGTCAGATATTTATATAAAATCTAGCAATGCAGCAAAAGAATTTGGATTCGAAGGTAATTTTCTTGCAGGTGCTAATATCGCAGGGTTTATTAAAGTAGCGGAAGCTATGTATTCCCAAGGTATAGCATATTAACTTTTCTTAGTTTTTAAGAAGTAGTTATATAAAAAATAAAGGACGGCTTATGAGCCATCCTTTATTTTTTACTGTTTTTAACTTTAACTNTTTTATAGTCTTAATTATTTTATATCATCAATCTTACTAACATATTCATCCTATTCTTTATGATACTTTTAGTATATAATACTTATAAATTGAAACAATAAAGTGTAGAAGTATACTACTAATAGAGTATACTTGTTTTAAGGAGGTATTATTATGGATAAAAATAATTATACAAAAAGAAGTAAAGAAGAATTAAAAAAGATGCTCACCCAGGTTCAATTTGAAACAACGCAAGAAAACGGTACTGAAAGATCTTTCGAGAATGAGTACTGGAATAATAAAGAAGAGGGACTTTATGTAGACATTACTAGTGGAGAGCCTTTGTTTACATCAATTGATAAATTTGACTCAGGTTGTGGCTGGCCTAGCTTTACAAAACCTGTGGAAGATGAGAATGTGAAAGAGAATAAAGACATAACGCATGGAATGCTTAGAACTGAAGTCAGAAGCAAGTATGGTGATAGTCATTTGGGACATTTATTCACTGACGGTCCCCGCGCTCAAGGCGGACTCAGGTATTGCATAAATAGTGCTGCATTAAAGTTTATACCAATTGATAAACTTGAGAATGAGGGATATGCAGATTACTTAGAATTGTTTAAAAAATAAGGGAATGAATATTTTCACTCCCTTTCTTTTATATCTTCAATTATATCTTCAATTGTTGGCATTGAACATATAGCTCCGAAGTTCAAACATGTAATTGCTCCAACCTTATTTGCAAATTCAACGTATTTAGAAATACTATTAAAGTCCAAATCCTCCTGATTTTTAGCTATTTGGCATAACATAGCTCCAACAAAAGCATCTCCAGCACCTGTGGAATCTACTTGTTTAATCAATGTTGAAGGTATTATTGTCTTTTCCTTTTTAGTCGCAAGCAATGTTCCCTTTGCTCCTAAGGTTACGCATACAGTTTTAGCTCCCATATTTAATATTTCATCTATGCAATCTTCTAAATTTTCTTTACCAGTAATGATCACTGCCTCTTCATCACTAAGTTTTACAAAATCCGACTTTTCTATAAATTTAATAGAATCCTTTGCAAATGATTTAGTATCCTTTATTAATGCATCTCTGTAATTAGGATCAAAGGAAATAAACATTTTACTCTTCACTGCATAATCTAGTAACTTAAAGTATGTTTCTCTTAACGTGCCTTCTAAAAATCCAGTGGCAGAACCAAAATGCACAATATCATCTTCTTTTATCTTTAGAAAATCTATATCGTCAAATGAATAATCAGCATCTGCTCCTCTAAAGAACTTAAAGTCTCTCTCACCATTTGAATCTATCGAAACAAAAGCTAATGTGGTGTTGCCGCCTTTTATAAGCATGGATGTATCCACATTTACTTCTTTTAGTGTATCTTCTAAAAAAACACCAAAAGGATCATTTCCTACTTTGCCTAAAAAATATGCATGTCCTCCAAGTTTTGCAATTGAAGCAGCAACGTTAGCTGGAGCTCCCCCAGCTTTCTTTTCAAAGTTGTTACCTACCACTAAACTTGTTCCTACATCCTTACATACAAAATCTATAAGAAGCTCCCCAATGCAGAATACCTTCTTAGAGAAATTTATAACATTACCTTCCATATTTCAGCCTCCAATTTTATTTATATGCTATTTCTTTCTATTAAACTATATGACAGTTTTTCTTTTATTAAGTTATTTCTTGAAGATTGTACGCCCTCATTTAATAACTGTAAAATTGTTTTAGCTGCTACCACTCCTGATGTTTTATAATAGTAGTGAATAGTCGTAAGTTTTGGGCTAGTAAAACTAGATATCTTAGAATCCCCCATGCCTATTATTGCAACGTCTCCTGGTATTTTATAACCTTTTTCATTTAAGTACTCAATAGCGCCCACCGCAATGTTATCTGTAACTGCAAATATAGCTGTTGGCTTCTCTCTTTGGCTCATTAGTACCTCTGCTAATTTATATCCACTCTCAACTTTAAAATCACCTATTTTCATAAACTCTGGTTTTATATCAATATTATTTTCTCGTAATTCATCTACATATCCTTTTTTTCTTTCAAGGCCTACAGAAATATCTTCTTCATATACACCAATAAAACCTATTTCTTTATGTCCCTTACTAATTATATATCGTGTTACGTGCCTTGAAGCATTATAATCATCATTGTATACAGATGGATATTCATCTACGTTTTGTGCAACTACTACAATGGGAACCTTAATCTCATTCATAACGCTCAAATGATTTTCAGTTATTTTTGTAGCCATAAAAATGATTCCATCTACTCCATTGTTCTTAAAAATATTTAAATATTCAATTTCTTTTTCAATAGATAAATTTGTATTTGCAATTAATATGTCGTATCCATGTAAATTTAGTTCATCCGCTATTCCCTCAACAACTCTTGGTGCTGTTTCTGTACTTATTTTAGGAATTATCACACCTATTAAATTAGTTTTCTTTGTTCTTAATGACTGAGCTTGTCTTTGAGGGTGAAATCCCGTCTTTTCGATGCCCATCTTTATCTTTTCAATAGCATCATTACCAACATACCCATTATTAAAATATCTAGATACTGTTGATTTTGATACCCCGACTATTTTTGAAAACTCTATAATGTTCATAATCCTCACCTAACTTCTATTATTTAGTTTTAATTATAACATATTTATGTACTTATAAACTATACATTCATAAGGTCTTAAATGTATAAAATCACTTAATAAATCAGGACTTATGTAATTTTTCAAAATAATGATCCCGTTCTTATTTTTATACTCTTGTGGCAGATTAACATCTATTTCATTTCCATAGAAATTACATAATACTAATAACTCTTGATCATTATAAGTCCTAATATATGCAAAAACTTCTTTATGATCTTTTAAAATCAATTTAAACCTTCCATATTTAATCACATCGTACTTTTTTCTTAATCTAATCAGTTCTTTATAATAATAAAAAATCGAACCGCTATCCTTTAAAGCACTTTCTACATTTATATCTTTATAATTTTCATTAATTTTTATCCAAGGCTTTCCCTTAGTAAATCCAGCATTACTAGTTTTATCCCATTGCATAGGTGTTCTTGCATTGTCGCGACCCTTAGCATATATAGATTCCATTACTTCCGCTTTTGTATATCCTAGTGCTATTCTTTCTCTATACATATTTAAACTTTCAATGTCATCATAATCCTTTATGGAATCAAATTTCACATTAGTCATTCCTATTTCTTCACCTTGGTAAATATACGGAGTTCCCTTTTGCATGTGAAGCATTGTGGCGAGCATTTTTGCAGATTTAATTCTGTATTCTTTATCATTTCCCCATCTTGAGACCATTCTTGGTAAATCGTGATTATTTCCAAATAGACTATTCCACCCCGAGCTATATAATTCAACTTGCCATTTACTAAAGGTCTCTTTGAAGGCTATAAAGTCTAATGAAGCCAGGTCCCATTTCCTTTTCCCCTTTTGTTTATCTAATGATATGACCTCAAATTGAAATACCATGCTCATCTCGCCTCTTTTAGGATCACTATATAACTTAGCTATTTCTGGCGTTGCACCCCAAGTCTCTCCTACAGTTAGAACATCATATTTCCCAAAGGTTTTTTTATTCATTTCTTGAATGTATTCATGTAACTTTGGACCATTTTTAGTTATTAATTTATCTACATCTTTTCCTATTAAATCTATAACATCCATCCTAAACCCCATTATTCCAAGTTCTAGCCAAAAATTCATCATGTCATAAATTTTTTCTCTTAACATAGGATTTCCCCAATTTAAATCTGGTTGTCTTCTATCATGTAGATGTAAATAATATTGATTTGTATTTTCTTCATAGGTCCATGCAGGACCACCAAAGTTTGACTGGAGCGCATTAGGCACACATCCATCTACTGCATCTCTCCATACATAAAAGTCTCTACAGGGATTATTTTTACCCTTTGATGCCTCTATAAACCACTCATGTTTATCTGATGTGTGGTTTACTACTAAATCCATTATTATTTTATATCGCGCTCTTTCGCCTCTTCACTAAATCCATTATTATTTTTATATCGCGCTCTTTCGCCTCTTCAATTAAGTTTTTCATATCTATAAGCGATCCAAACTCATCCATAATGTCATTATAATCACTTATGTCATATCCGTTGTCTACATTAGGTGACTTATAAACTGGACTTAGCCATATAACCTCTATGCCTAGCTCCTTTAAATAATTTAGTTTTGATATTATTCCTAATAAATCGCCTATTCCATCATCATTACTGTCTTTGTAGCTACGAGGATATATTTGATACACTACTGAGTCATGCCACCAATATTTAACCATAACGCTAGCCTCCTATTTAATTAATGTCCCAAATGTCAGCGCTTAGATTACACTCTCCATCTGCAAAAAATTCAATTCCTCGGCTTTTTTGCGACGGGAATATACGACTCGTAAACAACTTTTCTCCATTATTTATAAAGACTTCAACGCAAGAACTGTCTACATATATTTGAAGTTTTAGCTCACTACATTCTAAATATGTTTTACGATTTGTTCCCCACTTCTGGGCAAATTGTTCTCCAGACTTACTACGGTCAAGTACGATCTTTTTATTTTCTATGTCATAATAAATAACAGTTTCTTCATTTTCGCTTGTGCGAAGGGCTACCCCAACCCTAGACCCTCTAAAATTAGTAAATAAACAGTTTAACTCATACC
>JGI24142J45722_1001304_pt1 | contig 12433 bp, 12 predicted proteins | sample BarGraIncu00431A_FD_45722 | JGI IMG/M metagenome (IMG submission 45722) | reverse complement strand
AATACAGAGTTTATTTTAACTATCACTCCAAGTTTACTTACAGCTTCTATACCTTTTAGTTGATTAGCAATGAGTATCTCAGCTGCCTCTTCACCATAATATTTTTTGCCTTCANATACTATATAGGACGTAATCTGACTCTGAATTTTCGGATCCACAGCATTCACTGTAACCGTTAAAGTTCTTACTCCAACATCGTAAAGTTCTTGTGCATATTTAAAAAGCAATAATCCATTAGTGCTAAGGCATTTTATTAAGTCAGGATAAGCAGCATCAACATATTTAAATGTTTCAATTGCCTGTGTTGTTGCTAATGTATCACCGGGTCCTGCTATTCCTACTACTGTTATTTGTGGACATAGTTCAAGTGCTCTTTTTATAGTTGCAACAGCATCCTTAGGAGCTAAAATACCATTTGCAACTCCTGGTCTATCTTCATCACTATTACAATCTCTTTTACAAAATTTACACTGGATATTGCAAGCTGGACTAACAGGAAGATGTACCCTTCCAAAATTTGCATGAGCTTCTCCCCCAAGACACGGATGCAATTTTGCAAGATGAGAAAAATCTGTGTTCTTATTATTACTACTTGTTCTATTTGTATTTTCCATTGGCTTATCTCCCTTAATTTAATTTGATTTTGTTTACAAGACTAAACATATATCTCTAATTGTTTAAATCTTCCATGATATACTAAATAGAAACTGTCATAAAATCACTAGAAATTTGAAAACAAATGTTTATTTTTTATAATAAAAAGAGGCTTTAGGACAGATTACATCTGTATCCTAAAACCTCTAGTTCTCTAGTCAGCTTTATCGAATGATTGTTTTATACTATTCATATATGTTTAATATGTTTTCTTTTTATTATAAACTCGCTTGAATTTATTGTCAAGATTTTTTATTAAATAAATTTATTTTTATCTAATATACCATTTAATTCACTTAAAGTATTAATGTTTATTAATGATAATAGGTTGTTATCAAATAATCTAAATTCATTATCATTAATTTCTCGAAGATTTACTTCTGAAAAAATATCTAAAATCCTTAAATTCCCTTTGTCTATGTTTTTTTCAATTACCTCCAAACATCCTTTTGTGTAAAAAGCAAACATTGGTTCAAACATACCCTTTATTTTTGGCACTACAACATCGTACCCCTTAATTTTTATCATATATTTTATCAAATTACTATTTATAAATGGCATATCACAAGCTATTACAAAACATTCATCATATTTTGCTTTTTTAATGCCAGTGTATACCCCGCCTAAAGAACCGCACCCTGGAAATATATCTGTTACAATCTTAACTCTTGCATAATAAAAATCTTCAGGCGTATTGGTGACAATTAAGACTTCTGAAAAGATATCCTTAAATATATTTAAAACAGTATCAATTATAGTCTTTCCATCTATCTCGATAAATGCTTTTTTCATTCCTATTCTGCTATTTGTCCCTCCCGCAAGTATTATTCCCGTCAAACAAATCAGCTCCTCAAAACAAGTTCTAAATCGTTATAAGTAAGAATCCATCTAAAACAATGATTACATTGCGCAAGCCTCAATTTTTTCAAAATTCGTTTCTTCTTCTTCAAAAGAAGAAAGAGCTTCAATTTCATTATTTTCATCAAATATATTTTCCAGGTATTTATCTAAATCCACTAATTTACCATCTATTTTAATATCCATACTTATTCCCCCTCGTTATCTTAATCTCAGCTTTTGATTTCGCTCTATTTGTATAACTACTCCATCCTGTACTACTAATGTTACCGATCCATATTGAGTTGTCTTAAGTAAATCTAAAAGTTTTTTTAAATTTTCTTCTGATATGCTCTTATTATCATATAATAGCTCTTTATCCCCCATAACTATTCCCCCTCAATATTTAAAATCCAATCAGCTTCCTTACATTCCTTTTCTTTCATTATACCCTTCCATTTAAATTAGACAAAATCCCCTATAGGCTAGCTATAGAAGGATTTTCCTCTTATCTATTAGCTTCCCATCTTCAAGGTTTAAACCTACTGGAGTTAGCACCTGTAAATTAAATTTAGGTTGCCGGGTTTCACAGGGCCAGTCCCTCCACCACTCTTGATAAGAAGTTTTTATTTAGTTTTAAGTACTTTTAAAGTAATTCATAAATAACTTTATCAATAATACCTAGTATTCATATATGTTTATTTGTATCTTGTTATTATGATAATGCTATTTTAAAATAATGTCAAGCATTTATTTATTATTTATTTTCAATATTTATTTATTATTTATTTTCAATAAATAAATCAAAATCTCTTTATTCCCTCAAATTAATTAAGCACTAGCACTTACTGTAGTCGTATAAATCTTTTCTAATAGAGTTAGTGCACCTCTATATCCAATATACGATCTAGATATTACCACCTCATAGGATGCAGGAAATCCTACTTCCACTATGGAAGTTTTAAACTCTTTTGCAAGATCTCGTTCCCAAGTAGTGCCAAATATTATAGGTGGCTTATGACCATAATCTGTACTTCGTATTTTTTCATGAATAGTATAACTATCTTCTTCAAATTCAACATCAGTTGATACATCTTCCGCAATATTTTGATATAATTTTCTAATTGCCTCACGATATTGCTCCGGTGGATTTTCGGTGACAATTTGTTTTCCAGGAACTAACCCTAACTGGTTTACCAAAAACTTTGTTAAAGCAATGTTATAGGCACTATCAGAAATAATTGCAAACTTAGCAGGTAATCCCCACCAATATTCAGCATAAAAATCAGAGAAATCTCCCAAGTAGTTGTAATATGTTTTTTCCTCTGCTTGAATAAAGACTTCCGCCTTATCTACATCAAGACCCGCAAAATTCACTACATTTCGTAAAAAAGCACTAGTCTCCATACCTCCAATAGGGATAATGGGAACGTGTAAAAATGGTTGATCATATTTATTTTTCAAATGTTCTGCTGTTTGAAGACCAAGCCACGGAGAAAGAACTAAATTAAACTGAGCTTTAGGAATGGTTTTCCACTCTGAAACACCTTCTGATTCATGCCCAAATAGGATATTTACCTTAAGACCAATACCTTTCAAAATTCTCTTTATTTCTGTTAAATCACCACGCCAAAAAGTATTATGGTATGGTAGCAAAGACCAAACATTAACCATTCCCTTTTCTTTTGGGCCATCATATTCTCCTACATATTGGTCTATGATAGCTTTGGTAATTAGTTCATGTCCTGTGAAGTTATTTCCTCTAAATCCACCAGTCTCCGCAACTACTATAGGAACCCCTTTTTTTTGAAAGTCACTTACTACAGATTCAACATCATCGCCTACCAAATCTGAAATACAACCAGTTACAACAACAAACAAATCCGCATCTAGGATTTTAATAGTTGAATCAATTAATTCTGTAAGTCTCTCTGCACCACCAAATATAACTTCCTTTTCAGAGGAGTTAGTACTTGGAACCACTGAACCACCACCATATCCTCCGCCTTGAAATCCATTATAAAATGAAAGATTCATATATTGTTTATCAGCACAACCTGGCCCACAATGAGTTATAGGAATCACTCCGGGAATTGCCGAGGCACTGTGCATTGCTCCGAGAGAGCATACATAACGAACCTGTTCAATTGAATTAGTCTTACCAGCATCTGTTTGTAGTGTGTCTGCCCTTTTATTTTCAATCTGAAAATCACTCATAATATTTTCCTCCATACTTCTTAAATTATTTTTTCGCAAGTACAAATGGATCTTTTTGATCTAACCACCATTGTTTATATGGTAATTTTGTATGAGCCGCAAGATCCAAGTGAAATTTCTTGTGTGCCAAAATATCCAAAATCGTTTCCCCTAAGTTAAGTATCCCTTGATATCCTAAAGCATGGTGTTCATCACCAAGTGGAGCTGCGGGTATTCCCATACGAGAGGCTAGTGGTGCAAGCCCATTGTGCCTAACAAGAATAAAGTCCGGGTTTACTCTCTTAAGTAGTCCATAAAACTGATATTGCTGACGATTACTCACACTAAAATTCGGAACATCTCCAGAATCATTAACCATAAATTCAAGAGAATTCTTGCTAGAATCTGGCTTATCTGCAATTGGATCTTGACTATCATAAATCGGATCATGATGGAATACGAGGGATCCATTGACCTCCACTCCCAATTCTCGAAGCACAGAAATTAATCCATGAGCATAAGAAGACCCTGTTGCAACATAACCCTTTTTGCCTTTAAGAAGTTTTTTAAGTTCTTCAAGACGCGGAGCTACTCTTTTATGTTCCTTTGCTATATATACTTCTGCTTTTTCTTCAGTATGAGTTACGCGTGCCAGTTCGCGAAGCCAAGCATCAGTTCCATCAAACCCATAAGGTTGAGGTGACTTAATTTCAGGAACGCCAAATTCCTGTTCGAGTCCTGCCGCTAGATATGATGACAGTGTATGACAAAAGCCTACTGTAGCTGCAGCTTCTGACATTTGCGCTAGTTCATCTACAGTGGCCATATCAACTACGAAATTAACTCTAAGTCCTAATTCTGCAAGCATCGGGGTGAATACATCAGTACCCCATAAATTAATTACATTTACCAAATCCTTTTGTTTTTTGGGGTTTTTACGAACAATTTGCCTCAAAAGACCATGTTGTACAGCATCAAAGCCTGTACTCCAATGCTTAGATTTAAATCCTTCACAATGTAGTGGAATAACAGGTATATTAAGTTCTTCTTCAAGTTTAGCCGCAGCACTGTCTACATCATCACCGATAATACCAGTAGCGCAAGATGTTCCTATGAAAATAGCCTTTGGTCTATGTCTGTTCCACGCATCACGTACTGATTGTTCCAGTTTTGCAATTCCTCCAAACACCATGTCCGATTCTTGCAGATTAGTACTAATCATTCTAATGTTTTGAACTGGCAATTTACGCATTGCAAGACCATTACGATATATAGAGTTATAAATTACTTGGCCAGCACCACATCCAATAGGTGAATGTTGTATAAGTACAGCATCCCTAATATTTCCTGCCTGACATTCAACCATCATTTCGCTACATACGGATCCCTGTGTAAAAGGACCTTTAGTTTCACATAACCTTTCCCCGTTATTTGCTCCACACCCACTACATATACTAGATGATTCTTTTAAAAGGTTTGATGCCTTACCATTGTCCCAAGCAATTATGGTACCCAGTCTTTGTTCACGGTTTTCAACAACTGGTGTATCAAGATTAATTTTCATATTTTCATTCCTCCCAACAAATAAAATAATTTTAAATGTGTAGCTTATTGTTTTTTACTTACAACTGATGATTGCATCAATATCAAAATAATATTCAATTAATTCTTTCAAAGCATCCTCAATAAAATTATGAACATCAAATACGTCTATTCCTTTTGTTTTCAATGCCTGGACAGCCCCCTTACCTATTTGACTCACTAACACTGCTCTTGAGCCTTCAAGTGCATCTACTGCTGACAAAAGTTTATTTTCATCATGTTCTCCATTATTACAAAAAGCATTTGCCTCTAATATCTCCATGAATTTAAAATAATCTCCTTCAACTTCAAAAATCAAAAACTGAGTAGCTTTTCCAAAATGCTGATTTACAACTTTACCATCACTACTTGCAACAGCTATTTTGTATGACATAAAATCACCTCTTCCTTATTAATATTACACTTACGACTATTCTTTATTTTTCAATAAAAAAAGACTTTAGAACAGATTTACTCTATATCCTAAACCCTCTAGTTATCTAGTCAGCTTTATACAATATTTATTTTAATTGTTTTTCTAAGAATTCTAGTGTATTCTCAATTACTTGTTTTTCCCACTCACTATTGTCAAAAGTATGATTCGCTCCACTAACTATTTGTAATTGCGAATACTCGCCAAATAAATTAATATACTTCTGTGATGCACTTAATAGAACCACATCATCCTTTTCTCCATGAATAATAAGTGATTCCTTATCATATCCAGCTGCTTTTTCATATATTCCTAGTCCTTTTACATTATCTACAAACGCTGTCCCAAGTGATAACCCTTCAATATCAATATATCCTTGCTTTCTAAACTTTTCATAATTACCAGCAATATAGTGCTTATCTAAAATTATCTCATCCATATTTCCCGCTGGTGCCCATAAACACATTGTTTTTATTTCACTTTTTCTGATCCCTGATAGCATGCTAGCAATTGCTCCCCCCATACTCAAGCCTACAATTCCTACCTTATCATTATCAACAAAATCTAATGTCCTTACATAACTTAAAATGTTGTTAGCATCACTAAGTTCAGTTCCCATGGTCATATCAATAAAATCCCCATCACTTTCGCCACTTCCTGCAAAATCAACTCTTATGCTTGCTATTCCTACACTTTCTAGTAATCTTGAGAGCTTAACAAATATAAAATGTGGTCCCATTTTATTTCCACAAAACCCATGAAGTATTATAACTATCGGAACCTTTCCATTTGCATTTTCTGGAATATGTACCATTCCCCTAAGCCTCGATTTACCACTTTCAATTTCAACTGCCTTTTGCATGTAACTCTACCTCCATATTTCACTTATCTATTAGCTCCCATTCATCAAGGTTTATACTTATCGGTATTAGTACCTATGAGTTAAAATATAAATTTTATCCGTCCACTCCATTGATCTCCATAGATAAGAATAATCAAGCTCCTAATAATGAGCTCTCAACACATGCCCATGCATGTTTTGAATATACAGTCTTTATCCCAAGCCTTTTAGACTCTTTTTTCACATGATTACTTACTCCATGACTAACGTAATCAGTTAGAACTAATATTAAATCAATATTCTTAGGAAATTCAAAGCATTTATGTTTGTTTTTTCGCCCAGTTATATGTTTAGCTACGCAATATCCATTTTTACAAAGATTACAATTTATTACTTCTATATTGTCCCCACCTACAATTAAAATGTTCATAACCCACCATTAAAGAAACCTCAACCCCAAGCTTCTAAAACAGTTTTCACCACCTCTCCCCTTAAATTATTAATTAATTTGAAATTTCAATCTATTGTTCTCCTACTATTCCTATTATATTACTATGTTTTATGAAGATTTGCAATATATTTATTGAAATTTAATGAATTTCTCATGTAAATATATATTTTTAATATAATTGTCCCTTTTTGTATTCGTATATAGTTAATTTATAGCATGTCCTTTCTCCTATATGTTATTTTAAAATTATATTGACAACAAAACAATCACTGTGGTAATATAGCCTAAATATATTAGTAAAACGATAGGAATGGTTGAATAAGAAAAAGTGGGGGAAGTAAATGAAAAAATTGTCTATATTAATTACTACTGTAATAATACCAACAGCAGGTCTTACAGGTCGTGAAACAAATAGTAATAAAAAAAGCCAGTCAAAAGATCCCTTATTGAAAATAGGTAATGAATCAACTTCGCAACAAAAAAAACTATAGAATAGACATTTTTTTATGTCTATTCTATAGTCTCCATTTTAAACTATTTTTAACTCTAATCTTTTGTAAGAATATCCAAAGCGCGCTTAGCGAGCTCTGCAAAATAATTGGCACTTGGAATGAGTGCCGCATCATCAATAATAAATTTTGGGTTATGGAGAGAATATGACCCACCTGTGCCAATCTTAACAAAAGCACCTGGTATCTGCTCTTGATAAAAAGCAAAATCTTCACCAACTAGAGATGGTGGAAGTTCCTTAATATTAAATTTTTGCTTTGTCGCTACTTCTAGTGCAACAGATGTCCACTCTTTTACATTATTTGTTGCAGGTGGTCCTGCATACCATTTAAGTTCAGCAGTAGCCCCAAACGAGTCAGCCATCCCCTTAATTATTTGAGACATTCTTTCAGGAATAAACTCCCGCGTTTGCACATTAAGAGTTCTTACTGTTCCTTCAAGGTAAGCTGTAGTTGGAATTACATTCCACGTATTCCCACTTTTAATGTGAGTAACGCTAATAAGTGCTTGATCAAATGCACTAACATTACGACTAACAATTGTTTGTAATGCCGTAATTATATGAGCCGCAACAATAATTGGGTCTACTCCCATTTCTGGCGATGATGCGTGTGTCCCTATCCCGCGAATTTCAATTTCAAAGCGATCAACTGCTGCGGTTACAGGTCCCACATTTGTTCCTAAACTTCCTACTTCTAAATCTGGTGCGCTATGAAGTCCAAAAATAGCATCTACATCCGCTAATACTCCACTTGATATAACAGCCTCTGCACCATGTCCCTTTTCTTCCGCTGCTTGAAAAATAAAGCGCACTGTTCCAGGTAATATTGCTTCGTTTTGTTTTAATANATAAGCTGCACCCAAAATAACGGATGCATGAAAATCGTGACCACATGCATGCATTTTACCAATAACNTCCGACTTATAATCTATATCCGTTTCTTCAGTAATAGGTAATGCATCAATATCACAACGAATTGCAATAATAGGCCCCTCATTATTCCCTGTTACTTCTGCAACAAGTCCTGTTTCCAAAGGTAAATCAAGTATTCTAATTCCAGCCTCACTAAGTAATTTACGTAAAGTCTGGGTTGTTATAAATTCTTCATTCGATAACTCTGGATTCCTGTGAAAATTATGACGTGCCTTTATAAGTTCTTCTTCTAAATTCTCAATAATTGATAATAATCTTTCATTTCCCATAGATTTTCACCTCTTTAACTTATTTTAGCACAAATATCATAACTACGCCGTTCTAATAGAACGGCCTGCCATACTATTTTGTATAATTCCTTGATTTAGAACTAAACTTCCATTCACAAATGCATACTTTATTCCTTCAGGTTTTTTGTCTGGAACTCCAACACCAGGAAATCCAGCTGTGTCTTTAATAGTATCTATGTCAAAAATCACAACATCTGCATCAGCACCCTTTTTAATCCTGCCCTTTTGCTTAAGACCCATTGTTTCGGCTGGTAGAAATGTTGCTTTACGAATGGCTTCAATAAGGCTTATTTCCTTACGTTCTCTAACCATATACCTAAAATATCTAGGGAATGTACCCGCAATTTGAGGGTGACCTTCACCCCTTTTGTAAGGTCCTATGTCAGATGAAGGCATAGCGTAACTTTTATTCAGAGCCATATAGACATTTTCAGCTGTTCCTGTAAAATATATTATGCATTCATGTGGATTACCAGCTCTTAATTCTTTATAAAGTTTACGATTTAGTCTCTCGCCTTTATATTTCCCTGAGGCTACCAACATTTTATCTAAAGATAATAATCCTCCTTCAACATTTTTCTCAGAGAAAGTTGCAGTTCCAATGGATGTAGCCCAATCCGTATACATTCCACTGTCTATTCTTATGTTTAATCCCTCATTTATTGCTTTATCTACTATTTCTAATGCTTTGGCCATAACTGAGTTATATTGATAAACGAAATGCGATATAAGTACATCAGCTCCTGTAACTCTTGAAAGCTCAACAGCTTCTCTTAAAGAATTTAAATCATTCTCTGATATAACTCTTGTGTGGATTGTAATTGGTCTATTATGTTTTGCAGCTATTAAACTAATAGCAAGTATTTCTTCGCGAGAGCTATGAGGTGCATACTCAAGTCCTAATGATAAACCACAAGCACCTTCGTCCAATGCTTTTTCAGTAAGATATTGCATTTTTAAAATCTGATCGGCTCTAGCTGGCGTATATACGTCTGTAATTCCAACAGCCTCCCGCATACTAAAAGAATGCCCTACAAGCTCAGCTTGATTTATAACAAAACCCTTTCTGTCTTGATTTTCGAAAAAAGCATTCATATCAATAGGACTTAATCCACAATTACCTCCAATTGTAGTAGTAACTCCTTGACGAACTGAAAGCTCTCCACAATAATCTTCTCCGTCCACATGTCCATGAATATCAATAAAACCTGGACAAACTACTAAACCTGCTGCATTTATAGTTTTTCTACCAACTAGTTCTCCTCTTGTTATTTCTGATATCTTTCCATCCTTTATACCTAAGCTTCCTTTAAAACTAGTTTTAAACTCAGGATCAATTAGATTGCCATTATTTATTGCAATATCAAACATTATGGACACTCCCTTCAAAGATTATTTTTAAGTTCTAGAGATTCACTAAGTAAGTCTCCTATATAGTTATGGATAAAACACTCAAAATTAAAATAGTATATATACTTATTGTTTTATACCTAGTAAACATACATGTTTTATGTTTTGGCTAATTTTACTATACTTTTCTTCGCCTGTCAACAAATAATAACAATTAAATATAATTCCCTTATTATAAATTTACTTACATTTAATAACCTATTAAATTCGTTTATGTTTTCTTAAATTTGTATTAGCCTCCAAATAAAAATATTATAAAATCACTTGACATTTTATCTAAATAGGATAATAATAGTAAACATATCAGATTGCTAGGAATGCTTTAAATCATTTTTGTATAATTCTTCGTTTTGGTATCTCATGCATTATAATTTTTTATTTTAAAACCAATAATTTTCATATATAGTTGATTGCAAAACTTTTTAAAAAAATTAGACAAATAATGGATTAAGAGTCTCCTAATTTATAGCGAACTTAACAAGCATTAATCTAATTATAAAAAAATGATTATGCTATTAAAGATTTTATGGATAAGAGATGAGATTTTTTATTAAGTTTATCTGCAATTAAAATTACAATTTGTTGTGTTATTGCAGCGAGGATTACTTCAACTTTAAGAGAAACAGTATTTCTTAATTTTGTATATCCAACTCCCATAGGAAATTTTATCATGAAGTTCGTTCTTTCAATTATTGTTCTTTTTTTATAAAGATTATCCCATTTATATGATCCTCTTGGGATAATAGTATTTAGTCTGTAATTATCATTAACAGTAGTATGGTGCATTCTACCACAAGGCGATGTAGTACAAGGATTTTCACATGATAGAATATACGTTGTCTTACCTTTTATAGCTGTCTTCTTGGATTTTGGACACAGCCATTTTAGCCTTACTGGTCTTCCTTTTTCTTTTGAGGAACCATCGAATTTCATTTGTAAAGAATCATCTTTTGGACATTTGGGGATGCCATTATCGCTGATTTTAGGTTTACCTATATTTTTAGTTGCTCTTGGATTGAGTGGGATTATAGGGATAATATCATGATCTTTATACAGGTATTTATAATTTTGAATGGCGTCAAAGCCAGCATCACCTAAAAAATATTTATATTTAAAATCTGGATGATAATTAAAAAAATTATTAAGGACCGGGATAAGGCTCTTGGAATCATAATTATCTTTATGCTCAGCTCCCGATTTAGCGTCAGCTATATTAATAGAATTATCACTATTATAGAAGTCGATATGCCTTATGATACCAAGACCATTGGTGACTAAAGCGACTTTCCTTGAGTAACAATAGTGACCGTTAATATAAGATAATTTAATGTCTTTATTAGAAAGAGATTCCTTAGGCATCTGAGAACAAGCGTAGCTATGAGCATTGAAATTAGGGATGTTCTTAGAAAACTTCCTAGTATTTCTCATAACAGAGTCAAAAGCTTTAGGGTTGTTTTCTTTAACATAACCCTCAATACCTGTAGTATCAACCACTAGAATAGCTGCAAGGTCAGGGCTCAGCCTCTTGCATATAGGTTCAGTAATTTCAACTAGATTATTAAAAAACACAAGGAAATCATCCTTGAAGTCGATTTTTAGTCTTGAAAATTGAGATGCATTTGGTACTCTGGAAAAACCACATAACGTCTTAAGCTCCGAAGAAAGATTTAATATGTTAATTAACAAAGATATATCGGAAATAGAAAGTACCATTTTTATAATTAAAGCTGTTAACATGGATGAAAGTTTGTAATCTCTAGGATGACCAGTTGAAGCATAATAGTTGTTAATGAAACTTCGAGGAATTAATTCAGATAAGTCAATATACTGGTCGAAAAGTTTTATTAGCTTTGGTTTATCTTGATGAAAATACTCATCAAGATCTGTGTAAATATCAGTAAGAGATAATTGTTTTAATTTCGATTGCATGGGATTCTCTCCTTTCTGTGAATTTAGTTGTGATGAATATAAATTCGATAAAAGGTGGGGGAATTCCTGTAAATATATGATTGTAAAGCCTTGAAGTCACTTGACTACAAGGTTATGCAATTAACTAAAAAAAAGTAATTAAGGGGGAAAGAATGAAAAGTATAAGAACAAAACTACTAACATTTTTAGGGTAGTAATAGGGGTTATATGTATAGGCTTCGGAATAACGTCTTTCGTAAGTTCATCAAATGCATTAACTTCAAACTTAGGTAAAACATTACCTAAGATTGCAGAACAAGCAGCAAGTAATATTGGGGGTAGAGTTGAAGGTCAGTTGGACTCATTGGAGGTTATTGCATCAAACGAT
>JGI24142J45722_1001301_pt1 | contig 12438 bp, 11 predicted proteins | sample BarGraIncu00431A_FD_45722 | JGI IMG/M metagenome (IMG submission 45722) | reverse complement strand
CCCCTCCAGCAGGTTCTGGTAACCGGGCGCGACCTCGACGGCCTGAACATCGGCGGCACGATCCGCAACCCCAGCGGGGCTGAGTTCATCGTCATGGCCTCAGCCTGGCACGGAGACGTGTGCGCCCTGACTGTGCTACCGAAGACGGCCCTGGCCTAGTAGAGACAACCTCAACCCCGGCCTCAACCAGGACGGGCACAACAACATCAATCGAGAAAGGGCCTGCCAACCAGCAGGCCCTTCTCGTTACAGGAGCAACAAAAATGCGTAAATTCCGAGTTAGCTACAACATGTTAATCGACGGCGAGACCGCCCACCGCACCAAGTGCGTCCTCGCCTACAGCGGACACGATGCAAAGAGCAAAGTTTCACGCGACCTCTTTCAACGCGGCATCCTGCACGCGATCAAGATAGAGTTCTTCACCTTCCCCGGCCTCTTCTTCCCGGACCAGGACACCGCAGTGCAGCTAGAGTAACTGCTATTTTGGGGTGACCTCCAAATTTGCGTTTTAAGGCCCCTAATCCCCCCAGGCAGGCAACCCCTTGGCCTCTGCCGCTCTTAACGGCTGGGAAGGCGTGGCGGATGCGCTGGCCCCACATCCCAGGAATGAAAGAAGGCCGCACCAGGTTAAACTGGATGCGGCCTTTCCTGCGTCTGGTATCTGGGGATCATCCCGGCCTACCGACTCGTAGCTATCCCCATCCCATTCAGCACGTTTTTGACCGCTGTGGCTGTCCAATCGCCACCTCTTGCCGTCTTCACCCCCGATACCTCCAGTTGTTCCGCTATCGCTCTTAGGGTCATTTTCTGAGCGTATAACGCGGAGATCGTCGGCCCGACCTTTGCCGCATAGTCGGCTGCGATCTGCTTTGACGCTGCAGCACCTTTCGCCCTGGCTGCGTCCATGTCGGCGACACTGGCAAGGTTATTCGTGCCCAGCTTCCTACCCCTCGCCTTAGCAGCGGCAAGCCCTGCCTTAGTGTTTGCGCTGGTACGTTCACGCTCTTTCTGTGCCAGTGCGCCGTACAGGTGGACCGTGAACGAGTCGCAGCCGGGAAGGTCGCATACGGCGAAATCAACCTTGGTCTTCTGCAGGTGGGTGATGAAGTGAAGGTCACGCGATAGCCTGCACAGTTTGCCTACCAGCACCCGACCGCCGACTAGATCGGCGTGCTTAATCGCCTTTGCCAGTTCAGGCCGTGTGTCATCCTTACCGCTCTCTGCTTCGCTGTAGGACTCCACCAGCTCGCCGCCGTTTGTTGCTACGAAGTCGGCTATCATCTTCTGCTGTGCCTCAAGGCCCAGGCCGGACTTGCCCTGTTTCTTAGTGGAAACCCTAATGTAGCCGATCCATTTTTGCATGACTTCCCCTTTGTATAAAACCTCGTTGTTCGTTTAAAGCATTTATACAGGATTCGGCGGGNGAAGTCAAGGTAGATCGAGCACACCGGGCAGATAGTTCTGTTACCTGTCTCCTGTCACGCCGATGTAGGCGATCCTGCCTGCAACGTGTAGGGCAATGAGAACCTGACCAGGGCGAACGCCGCCGAGATCATCGACCAGGGCGAGCGTTGCCGCTGGGATCATCGACCAGGGGGCGGGGTCAAAATGAGCTTTCTTTCCGATAAACCTCTACCCGTGCCCAGACCCGCGAAAAGCTGGGGGAAAAGGTATATAACATTGACCTCCCTGCACTCTCAGTGGTAGAACTGTCAACGGCACCAGACGCAGGCACCGCAAAGTGTAGCCAAGGCACCACATGCACCAAGGAGGTTACAGCCACATGTTATTGTCAATCGCAGACGCAGCCCACAAGGTGGGCATTACCCGGCAAACGCTTTACAAGCTTCAGAAGGCCGGGAAGATATCCTTCGAGCAAGATTACAAAGGGAGACACAACGTGGATACAGCAGAGCTGTTCCGGTGCTTCCCTCCTGTACCGGAGGTAACAACCCCGGTTACAGATCGTTACTTGCACCTGGAGGATGACAATAGGCGGTTGCGTGACCAGGTTGCCGAGTACCGCGAGAGGGAACAGCAGCACCTGGCGCACATCAACCAACTGACTCGACTCCTGGAGCATCTCCCAGGGGGCCAGCCCGCCGATCCACCGGCAGCGACTCCACCGCGTCGCGGATTTTGGGGTAGGATTTTTGGAGGTGACAAGTGAGGCGCTACGAGATCAGCAAGCGGGAGCTGGACGGCTGGTGGAAGCTGACCATGTACCAGGATGACGAAGAGATGGGCGGGGGAGTGTTCCCGCCGACCGATGACGGCTACCAGGACGCCCAGGACACCGGGAATGATTGGGCAGGGGGTGGAGAGTGAAACGGTGTGTGACAAGCCTAGAAGTTGATTGTTTAGAAACTGCCATTAGAGTCCATGAAGTGCCCCGTGCTATCGGCTCGCATCTGTTCCGGCTCCTGAACATTTCGGGCTACTCCGCAGAAGATGTACGCGTGATAGCGCAGACCCTGTACGCTTACGTCGATGAAGAGAGGACCCCGTGACAACAAAGGATAAGAAGAACCAGCTCCCCCTATTCCAAGCCGAGGCCTCATGGTTCCATGTGTTCCGGTCGATGGTAGATAACGGAGACGTAGCCAAGCTAGGCCCGTACTCGACCACCGTTTACTTGGTCATAAAGACCTATGCGAACTACAGCACCGGCACGGCATTTCCGAGTGTGGACCTGATAGCGGAAAAGGCTGGTATCAGCGCCAGGCAGGTCAACAAGTCCCTCAACGCCTTGGAAGAGGCCGGTTACATCAGCAAGGCCTTGAAAGGGAGGAGCAACGTCTACACGCTCCGCGAGAAGGTGGAGATTCAAGGACCAGATGGTAGGCCGGAAGCGGTGGCAACGTGGGATTATATCCCACGGCATGTGCAAGCGGCTCAGGCTGAACTAAAGAATTTCCTCCTAACTGGGAAGACTGCGGACGCTCAAATCATCCACATCGAGCGTCTGACCCTAAACATGATGACCGGGGAGCACGCCGTCATGGTCGCTCTGAACGGACTGGATAACATAAAAGATCCAGAGTTGAAGGAAGTTCTCTGCGGACTCATACGCCGAGATCAGGAGCATAAGGCGGCAAAATAACTTATCCACACCTGGAGCTGGAGCTAAATCTATAGCGCACGTGGTGCGCCTATCCCCCCCTTGATAGGCGCACGTGGTGCGCTATAGCCCCCCCCAAAGAGCGCACGTGGTGCGTACTAAATAGATTCTTTAAGATAGAAAGTCTTTTAAGATGAAAACCGGATGTTGAAAACCTGTGGACACTTGGCAACTCCCAGGCCACACAGAAACGGTCGCGCTGACCCAGGGGAACCTGGATGACAACAAGTGTGCCGCCCAGGTCTCGTCCTCCGGTCGAGGCGGCAAGAGGACCGGTAATGCAGAATACGTGCCACGTATGCGGAAAAGACAGAAAAGACTTGACATTCTAATGAAACGGGTGTATAATGGTTTTACAGTCGAAACTCCCCGAAGGATTTGCCACCCCGAAGAAAGCTTCCACACCCGCAGGAATCCCAGCTCTAAGCAAAATGAATGTGCCGCTCGATCCCGTTCTCTCGAACGGAGCGGGCAGGTGGTCGGCGTACCCGATCAATGGCACCAGTGCGTACTGGCGAAGTCAAAAGCGAGCTTTGAGGGAAAACCCAACCCGTGCAGGGGTTAGCGCTTCCCAATAAACCCTCGCTTTCCCTGTATTAACGAAGTAGAACCCCGATGAATCAGGTGTTATCAGCGCCTCCCAGCTGTATCAATCAACTCACATATACTACGTCGATGTAGGCCACCTAACATTCTGTGAACTCAGAGATGCGACAGGCACAATATCGCGCTAGTTTATGGTGGTTCGCGCTCACGCGCTCTCTGTTTAAAAAGGTATATAACACAGCTTAACCAGTAAGCGGGTACTTACCATATTCCGCTATACCAATCACACCACTAACAAAAAAGGAAAGAATGAAGAGTATCACCTTCCACGAAATCGCGTTCACGTTGCCCATCGACGGCAACACAACCACCATCCCGGAACTCTTCCGGGACTTCTTCGGCATCGGCGGCATTGATCTTGCCACTATCAAGCAGCCACTCGGCAGGAACGGGTACAGCAGGCAATATGTGCTCAAGGGTGAGCACGGCGGCGAGCTGGTGACGATCCTCGCCCAGGGAAAAGGCCGGAACCTGGAGCACACCACTAACATCACGATCCACGGAGCGGCCCTGGAGTCGGGGAGCTTCGACGTGCAGGACATTGCAATCAAGCTCCTGGACCGAGGCGGCTGGGGAACACGCGCCCACATCGCGCTTGACGATCACGGCGGCGTGCTGCCGTGGGAGGAGATCAAGACGTGTTGCGAGTTTGGGAACTACCGGGACCGGCTCATCACGCGCCTGTGCAAGCCCAGCAAAGACAAGAGGACCGGGGAGCAGAAGGAGAACGAACCCTACCTCCTCAAGGGGGAGGGGGAAACCGTTTATCTGGGGCGGCGCAGCAGTGACACCTCTATAACGTTCTACGACCGGCGCGGCCCGCTCCGGTGCGAGCTACGTCTAGCCGGTCGCGGCCAGGTCACCGATTTGTTGACCAGGATAGCAGCCGGGGAGCCGGTCGGCCCTTTGGCTGTCGGGATACTCCGGCACAACTTGATGTTCGTGGAGCCGGGACCGCAGAGCCGAAAGGACCGCCGCCCGGTTTGCTCATGGTGGCTCACCTTCTGCGACAACGCCGAAGCCCTGGCCCTCACGCGGAAGCGGCAACCGAAACAGAGATCACCGTGGTACGTGCCAGTCAGCAGCGTTGAGCGCACCGAGCGGAGTATTCGGAAGAAGCTAGAAGGCCCTCGCCGGGTGGAGTACCAAGCCATGTTTACTAAAATCACCTACGATTACATGTTGGGGTTCTAGCCTCGCCGGGAGGAAGCAGCGCTATGATGATCTATACGCTATTGCCTACCATAGGCTACTCCCCCTGTAATTCCGTGTACTTCCTGGCAGTCCGGAAACGGTGGAAATACACCCCTTCAGCCTATACCCCTAGCATCTCTAGGGCAGTAACATCACACTAGAAAGGAGAATCGTACATGGTAGAAAGAAGTATCTCTGAAAGTATAGAACACATCCTTGTGAGGAACAGGGGGAATAATCCCCTACATGAAGACTTGATTAAGGTTACAAAGTCAATCACTGACTCAGTAGTGAATCGAACTGACTTATACTCTAAGTTGAAAGATGAACTCAAGGTTAAGTATGAAAGCAACGAAGAAGCACGTAGTGAGATCAAGGAGCTTGTAGCACTCATTCTAGGTATGCTTACGGTTTGCATCGAAGAGCTTACCCCTAAACTCATGACAACCCAGACCGCAGTTAACTAACCCCCAGGAGAACGAAAACATGATCCACTCAGTACGAGCAAAACTCGCCCAGTCCATCGCCGCCAACGGCTCCACCTTCACCCTCACCAATGGCCAGACCATTACCGGGATCAACTCACCCCTCCAGCAGGTTCTGGTAACCGGGCGCGACCTCGACGGCCTGAACATCGGCGGCACGATCCGCAACCCCAGCGGGGCTGAGTTCATCGTCATGGCCTCAGCCTGGCACGGAGACGTGTGCGCCCTGACTGTGCTACCGAAGACGGCCCTGGCCTAGTAGAGACAACCTCAACCCCGGCCTCAACCAGGACGGGCACAACAACATCAATCGAGAAAGGGCCTGCCAACCAGCAGGCCCTTCTCGTTACAGGAGCAACAAAAATGCGTAAATTCCGAGTTAGCTACAACATGTTAATCGACGGCGAGACCGCCCACCGCACCAAGTGCGTCCTCGCCTACAGCGGACACGATGCAAAGAGCAAAGTTTCACGCGACCTCTTTCAACGCGGCATCCTGCACGCGATCAAGATAGAGTTCTTCACCTTCCCCGGCCTCTTCTTCCCGGACCAGGACACCGCAGTGCAGCTAGAGTAACTGCTATTTTGGGGTGACCTCCAAATTTGCGTTTTAAGGCCCCTAATCCCCCCAGGCAGGCAACCCCTTGGCCTCTGCCGCTCTTAACGGCTGGGAAGGCGTGGCGGATGCGCTGGCCCCACATCCCAGGAATGAAAGAAGGCCGCACCAGGTTAAACTGGATGCGGCCTTTCCTGCGTCTGGTATCTGGGGATCATCCCGGCCTACCGACTCGTAGCTATCCCCATCCCATTCAGCACGTTTTTGACCGCTGTGGCTGTCCAATCGCCACCTCTTGCCGTCTTCACCCCCGATACCTCCAGTTGTTCCGCTATCGCTCTTAGGGTCATTTTCTGAGCGTATAACGCGGAGATCGTCGGCCCGACCTTTGCCGCATAGTCGGCTGCGATCTGCTTTGACGCTGCAGCACCTTTCGCCCTGGCTGCGTCCATGTCGGCGACACTGGCAAGGTTATTCGTGCCCAGCTTCCTACCCCTCGCCTTAGCAGCGGCAAGCCCTGCCTTAGTGTTTGCGCTGGTACGTTCACGCTCTTTCTGTGCCAGTGCGCCGTACAGGTGGACCGTGAACGAGTCGCAGCCGGGAAGGTCGCATACGGCGAAATCAACCTTGGTCTTCTGCAGGTGGGTGATGAAGTGAAGGTCACGCGATAGCCTGCACAGTTTGCCTACCAGCACCCGACCGCCGACTAGATCGGCGTGCTTAATCGCCTTTGCCAGTTCAGGCCGTGTGTCATCCTTACCGCTCTCTGCTTCGCTGTAGGACTCCACCAGCTCGCCGCCGTTTGTTGCTACGAAGTCGGCTATCATCTTCTGCTGTGCCTCAAGGCCCAGGCCGGACTTGCCCTGTTTCTTAGTGGAAACCCTAATGTAGCCGATCCATTTTTGCATGACTTCCCCTTTGTATAAAACCTCGTTGTTCGTTTAAAGCATTTATACAGGATTCGGCGGGTGAAGTCAAGGTAGATCGAGCACACCGGGCAGATAGTTCTGTTACCTGTCTCCTGTCACGCCGATGTAGGCGATCCTGCCTGCAACGTGTAGGGCAATGAGAACCTGACCAGGGCGAACGCCGCCGAGATCATCGACCAGGGCGAGCGTTGCCGCTGGGATCATCGACCAGGGGGCGGGGTCAAAATGAGCTTTCTTTCCGATAAACCTCTACCCGTGCCCAGACCCGCGAAAAGCTGGGGGAAAAGGTATATAACATTGACCTCCCTGCACTCTCAGTGGTAGAACTGTCAACGGCACCAGACGCAGGCACCGCAAAGTGTAGCCAAGGCACCACATGCACCAAGGAGGTTACAGCCACATGTTATTGTCAATCGCAGACGCAGCCCACAAGGTGGGCATTACCCGGCAAACGCTTTACAAGCTTCAGAAGGCCGGGAAGATATCCTTCGAGCAAGATTACAAAGGGAGACACAACGTGGATACAGCAGAGCTGTTCCGGTGCTTCCCTCCTGTACCGGAGGTAACAACCCCGGTTACAGATCGTTACTTGCACCTGGAGGATGACAATAGGCGGTTGCGTGACCAGGTTGCCGAGTACCGCGAGAGGGAACAGCAGCACCTGGCGCACATCAACCAACTGACTCGACTCCTGGAGCATCTCCCAGGGGGCCAGCCCGCCGATCCACCGGCAGCGACTCCACCGCGTCGCGGATTTTGGGGTAGGATTTTTGGAGGTGACAAGTGAGGCGCTACGAGATCAGCAAGCGGGAGCTGGACGGCTGGTGGAAGCTGACCATGTACCAGGATGACGAAGAGATGGGCGGGGGAGTGTTCCCGCCGACCGATGACGGCTACCAGGACGCCCAGGACACCGGGAATGATTGGGCAGGGGGTGGAGAGTGAAACGGTGTGTGACAAGCCTAGAAGTTGATTGTTTAGAAACTGCCATTAGAGTCCATGAAGTGCCCCGTGCTATCGGCTCGCATCTGTTCCGGCTCCTGAACATTTCGGGCTACTCCGCAGAAGATGTACGCGTGATAGCGCAGACCCTGTACGCTTACGTCGATGAAGAGAGGACCCCGTGACAACAAAGGATAAGAAGAACCAGCTCCCCCTATTCCAAGCCGAGGCCTCATGGTTCCATGTGTTCCGGTCGATGGTAGATAACGGAGACGTAGCCAAGCTAGGCCCGTACTCGACCACCGTTTACTTGGTCATAAAGACCTATGCGAACTACAGCACCGGCACGGCATTTCCGAGTGTGGACCTGATAGCGGAAAAGGCTGGTATCAGCGCCAGGCAGGTCAACAAGTCCCTCAACGCCTTGGAAGAGGCCGGTTACATCAGCAAGGCCTTGAAAGGGAGGAGCAACGTCTACACGCTCCGCGAGAAGGTGGAGATTCAAGGACCAGATGGTAGGCCGGAAGCGGTGGCAACGTGGGATTATATCCCACGGCATGTGCAAGCGGCTCAGGCTGAACTAAAGAATTTCCTCCTAACTGGGAAGACTGCGGACGCTCAAATCATCCACATCGAGCGTCTGACCCTAAACATGATGACCGGGGAGCACGCCGTCATGGTCGCTCTGAACGGACTGGATAACATAAAAGATCCAGAGTTGAAGGAAGTTCTCTGCGGACTCATACGCCGAGATCAGGAGCATAAGGCGGCAAAATAACTTATCCACACCTGGAGCTGGAGCTAAATCTATAGCGCACGTGGTGCGCCTATCCCCCCCTTGATAGGCGCACGTGGTGCGCTATAGCCCCCCCCAAAGAGCGCACGTGGTGCGTACTAAATAGATTCTTTAAGATAGAAAGTCTTTTAAGATGAAAACCGGATGTTGAAAACCTGTGGACACTTGGCAACTCCCAGGCCACACAGAAACGGTCGCGCTGACCCAGGGGAACCTGGATGACAACAAGTGTGCCGCCCAGGTCTCGTCCTCCGGTCGAGGCGGCAAGAGGACCGGTAATGCAGAATACGTGCCACGTATGCGGAAAAGACAGAAAAGACTTGACATTCTAATGAAACGGGTGTATAATGGTTTTACAGTCGAAACTCCCCGAAGGATTTGCCACCCCGAAGAAAGCTTCCACACCCGCAGGAATCCCAGCTCTAAGCAAAATGAATGTGCCGCTCGATCCCGTTCTCTCGAACGGAGCGGGCAGGTGGTCGGCGTACCCGATCAATGGCACCAGTGCGTACTGGCGAAGTCAAAAGCGAGCTTTGAGGGAAAACCCAACCCGTGCAGGGGTTAGCGCTTCCCAATAAACCCTCGCTTTCCCTGTATTAACGAAGTAGAACCCCGATGAATCAGGTGTTATCAGCGCCTCCCAGCTGTATCAATCAACTCACATATACTACGTCGATGTAGGCCACCTAACATTCTGTGAACTCAGAGATGCGACAGGCACAATATCGCGCTAGTTTATGGTGGTTCGCGCTCACGCGCTCTCTGTTTAAAAAGGTATATAACACAGCTTAACCAGTAAGCGGGTACTTACCATATTCCGCTATACCAATCACACCACTAACAAAAAAGGAAAGAATGAAGAGTATCACCTTCCACGAAATCGCGTTCACGTTGCCCATCGACGGCAACACAACCACCATCCCGGAACTCTTCCGGGACTTCTTCGGCATCGGCGGCATTGATCTTGCCACTATCAAGCAGCCACTCGGCAGGAACGGGTACAGCAGGCAATATGTGCTCAAGGGTGAGCACGGCGGCGAGCTGGTGACGATCCTCGCCCAGGGAAAAGGCCGGAACCTGGAGCACACCACTAACATCACGATCCACGGAGCGGCCCTGGAGTCGGGGAGCTTCGACGTGCAGGACATTGCAATCAAGCTCCTGGACCGAGGCGGCTGGGGAACACGCGCCCACATCGCGCTTGACGATCACGGCGGCGTGCTGCCGTGGGAGGAGATCAAGACGTGTTGCGAGTTTGGGAACTACCGGGACCGGCTCATCACGCGCCTGTGCAAGCCCAGCAAAGACAAGAGGACCGGGGAGCAGAAGGAGAACGAACCCTACCTCCTCAAGGGGGAGGGGGAAACCGTTTATCTGGGGCGGCGCAGCAGTGACACCTCTATAACGTTCTACGACCGGCGCGGCCCGCTCCGGTGCGAGCTACGTCTAGCCGGTCGCGGCCAGGTCACCGATTTGTTGACCAGGATAGCAGCCGGGGAGCCGGTCGGCCCTTTGGCTGTCGGGATACTCCGGCACAACTTGATGTTCGTGGAGCCGGGACCGCAGAGCCGAAAGGACCGCCGCCCGGTTTGCTCATGGTGGCTCACCTTCTGCGACAACGCCGAAGCCCTGGCCCTCACGCGGAAGCGGCAACCGAAACAGAGATCACCGTGGTACGTGCCAGTCAGCAGCGTTGAGCGCACCGAGCGGAGTATTCGGAAGAAGCTAGAAGGCCCTCGCCGGGTGGAGTACCAAGCCATGTTTACTAAAATCACCTACGATTACATGTTGGGGTTCTAGCCTCGCCGGGAGGAAGCAGCGCTATGATGATCTATACGCTATTGCCTACCATAGGCTACTCCCCCTGTAATTCCGTGTACTTCCTGGCAGTCCGGAAACGGTGGAAATACACCCCTTCAGCCTATACCCCTAGCATCTCTAGGGCAGTAACATCACACTAGAAAGGAGAATCGTACATGGTAGAAAGAAGTATCTCTGAAAGTATAGAACACATCCTTGTGAGGAACAGGGGGAATAATCCCCTACATGAAGACTTGATTAAGGTTACAAAGTCAATCACTGACTCAGTAGTGAATCGAACTGACTTATACTCTAAGTTGAAAGATGAACTCAAGGTTAAGTATGAAAGCAACGAAGAAGCACGTAGTGAGATCAAGGAGCTTGTAGCACTCATTCTAGGTATGCTTACGGTTTGCATCGAAGAGCTTACCCCTAAACTCATGACAACCCAGACCGCAGTTAACTAACCCCCAGGAGAACGAAAACATGATCCACTCAGTACGAGCAAAACTCGCCCAGTCCATCGCCGCCAACGGCTCCACCTTCACCCTCACCAATGGCCAGACCATTACCGGGATCAACTCACCCCTCCAGCAGGTTCTGGTAACCGGGCGCGACCTCGACGGCCTGAACATCGGCGGCACGATCCGCAACCCCAGCGGGGCTGAGTTCATCGTCATGGCCTCAGCCTGGCACGGAGACGTGTGCGCCCTGACTGTGCTACCGAAGACGGCCCTGGCCTAGTAGAGACAACCTCAACCCCGGCCTCAACCAGGACGGGCACAACAACATCAATCGAGAAAGGGCCTGCCAACCAGCAGGCCCTTCTCGTTACAGGAGCAACAAAAATGCGTAAATTCCGAGTTAGCTACAACATGTTAATCGACGGCGAGACCGCCCACCGCACCAAGTGCGTCCTCGCCTACAGCGGACACGATGCAAAGAGCAAAGTTTCACGCGACCTCTTTCAACGCGGCATCCTGCACGCGATCAAGATAGAGTTCTTCACCTTCCCCGGCCTCTTCTTCCCGGACCAGGACACCGCAGTGCAGCTAGAGTAACTGCTATTTTGGGGTGACCTCCAAATTTGCGTTTTAAGGCCCCTAATCCCCCCAGGCAGGCAACCCCTTGGCCTCTGCCGCTCTTAACGGCTGGGAAGGCGTGGCGGATGCGCTGGCCCCACATCCCAGGAATGAAAGAAGGCCGCACCAGGTTAAACTGGATGCGGCCTTTCCTGCGTCTGGTATCTGGGGATCATCCCGGCCTACCGACTCGTAGCTATCCCCATCCCATTCAGCACGTTTTTGACCGCTGTGGCTGTCCAATCGCCACCTCTTGCCGTCTTCACCCCCGATACCTCCAGTTGTTCCGCTATCGCTCTTAGGGTCATTTTCTGAGCGTATAACGCGGAGATCGTCGGCCCGACCTTTGCCGCATAGTCGGCTGCGATCTGCTTTGACGCTGCAGCACCTTTCGCCCTGGCTGCGTCCATGTCGGCGACACTGGCAAGGTTATTCGTGCCCAGCTTCCTACCCCTCGCCTTAGCAGCGGCAAGCCCTGCCTTAGTGTTTGCGCTGGTACGTTCACGCTCTTTCTGTGCCAGTGCGCCGTACAGGTGGACCGTGAACGAGTCGCAGCCGGGAAGGTCGCATACGGCGAAATCAACCTTGGTCTTCTGCAGGTGGGTGATGAAGTGAAGGTCACGCGATAGCCTGCACAGTTTGCCTACCAGCACCCGACCGCCGACTAGATCGGCGTGCTTAATCGCCTTTGCCAGTTCAGGCCGTGTGTCATCCTTACCGCTCTCTGCTTCGCTGTAGGACTCCACCAGCTCGCCGCCGTTTGTTGCTACGAAGTCGGCTATCATCTTCTGCTGTGCCTCAAGGCCCAGGCCGGACTTGCCCTGTTTCTTAGTGGAAACCCTAATGTAGCCGATCCATTTTTGCATGACTTCCCCTTTGTATAAAACCTCGTTGTTCGTTTAAAGCATTTATACAGGATTCGGCGGG
>JGI24142J45722_1001299_pt1 | contig 12445 bp, 9 predicted proteins | sample BarGraIncu00431A_FD_45722 | JGI IMG/M metagenome (IMG submission 45722) | reverse complement strand
TCAGGGCTCTGATGTTTGTTATCCCTTCGGCGGCCGCCTTCTGCTCCAGAAGTTTCAGCATGTTGCCCGAAATGTCCGCGGCCAGCACCTCGCTGCAGTTACGAGCAATGTCCAGGGTAAAGATGCCGGTGCCGGCACCGATTTCGAGCACCCGGTCGGCACCGGCAAAGAGCACCGGGAGCCGGGCCGAAAAGAGCCGGTATTCAGTGGAGCGCGACAGCGACACCTTGGAGGTAAACTGCTCCTGATCATAGGTTTCGGCCAGCCCGTTGTAGAACAGCTCGGCCGCATTCGGCCCGGAGTCCGAGGCACCCCACTGCATGACCTCCTTGCCGATAAGCCGGCCCAGCGGGAGGATCTCCAACCCCTTCCCCTGCACTCCCTCGATGAGGTCGCTAAACTCCTGCAGCAGCTGCGTCACCCCTCCTATTCGGGGTGTCACGTCATGGAGCAGGATGATGTCGCCAGGAGCCACCTTGGCCAGCAGCTTCCCCGCCAGCCGCGCTACCCGCCGATTCCCGAAGTCCGCGGCGCGCAGGCTGAAATTGACGCAGAACATGCCGTTTTCCAGTAGCACCCGCCAAAGGCGGGAGTTGGTAATGCCGACCGGTGGGCGAAAGGCGAGCGGCACGATGCCAAAGCTAAGAAAGACGCTCTGCGCCGAGGCGATCTCGCGCTGCAGGGTGCTGCGTCGCTTCAGCATCAGCAGGGGGGAGTGACTGTAGGAATGGTTGCCGACCGTATGCCCCCCCGCTAGGATCGCCCTCATGATGTCCGGGTAGCGTTCGGCACGCGCACCGGTCACGAAGAAGGTTGCCGGCACCCCGTGGCGCGCCAGGAGTTCCAGGACCCTCGGAGTGACCTCCGGATCGGGCCCGTCGTCGAAGGTGAGGGCCACGCCTTTGGCCCCCTTCTTTCCCCTGCTGATGATGGGGAGAAAGAAGCTGAGTCGGGGGAAGAGCGGGGTGATGCAGCAGATGAGAACAAAGATAGCCAGCGGCAGAGGCGCTAAACCAATATTTAAAAAAAGTAAGGCTATAAAGAGTTGAAAGGCGCCCAGGGCAACTATATGGGCTGGAGACAGCGGGCAGATCATCAATAATTTCCTTGGGCTTATTTGGAGGGGGCAATCCGGTATGGCCGCTTGCAGTGCGGGAAAATCCCAGCATTACGAGGCTCGCATAATGACCGAAATCGGTTGAAAAGTCAAACAGAGGCTGTAAATCATGGTGTTATGTCGTTTCCGGTCGCGGTCCTTACCTTTATCGACTGCAGCAAGCTGTCCCAGGCGTCGAGGTACGCCGCGCTGTTGCACTGGAAGGCGTTACAATGACCTCCTCCCTCTATGATGTGGAGCCTTTTGGGAGGAAAGGCCCGGGCGAAGAGCCGCATGGTCATCTCCAGCGGTACTACGGGGTCCTGGTCGCCATGGATGAGTAACAACGGCACCGCAGAGCTGCCTATCTTGGAGATGTTGTCAAAGGGGAGGTTGATGCCCCACCAGCCGACCGTGTAGTAGGCAAGTGGTGAAACGAACTTCACTATCTCGTTTATCGAGGTGAAGGAGCTTTCCATGACCAGCCCCGCAGGTGGAGCTTCCAGCGCCATCTGGAGCGCCACTGCTGAACCCAGGGATTGCCCGAAGAAAATCATGCTTTCGCGAAGCCACCCTTGTCCTTCCAGGTAGGCTAGCGCCCCGCGGGCATCCTGGTAGAGATCGTTTTCCCGAAACGGGTCCCCCTCGCTATTGCCGTAACCACGATAATCGAAGATAAAGACAGGAAAGTCGCTGCTATGCAGTAAGTTCAGGTACTCCAGGTTATCCGACAAATTTCCGGCGTTACCGTGAAAAAAGAGCACCAACGGTTTATTTGACGCCGCGGGCAGGAACCAACCGTTCAGTTGCACCCCGTCCTGGGCCGGGAACCAGATGTCGTCGTAGGCGATGCCATATTTGTCAGGAGTGGCAGGGAGTTCTTTTTCGGTAATGAAAACATAGCGGTTCAAAACGGAGCAACCGCCGAGGCTGAGTAGGAAAAACAGCACGATGACACAGCGGGCGACGCGCCACCTGCGGCGTGCCGCATCCGCTTTTTCCTTAATGTGCGCACCTCTGACGGCCGCATCCCGCCCAAGCGCCAATGAATAACTTTTTGGCATCAGGTTCCCTTCGAGTAGCCAAGCTGGAGTCGTGTTCCGTCAGCTCTTTTATAATTATTATAACTAATATATTAGTGCATTACCCTCTGGAGTGTGTTATTCGCGAATAAAAATGAGTTTTTTGAACGTAGCTGCCGATAAATAGTAGCTTCAACCTCGAAGCAGTCCGCAATATTATTCTGAAACAGAGCGCCTCCGCATATTTTAAAGCGCCGCTTTTGTGCCATGTTCACGAGACCTCTGACAGACTTCTGGCGCAAGGCCAAGTTTTCTCCGAACCGGAGGGGGGCCAGAACTCCACGAAGAAAGGCCCCTGATTTGTGTCAGGGGCCTTTCTTAATGTGGTAGGAATGAGAGCGAACCTCCGGCCCGCTGCTCCCGAAGCAGGTGTGATACCCTGTCCTCGCGCACACACTCCGGTGTGATTTATGGAGCTACTTAAGAACACCTGTTACTGAGGGATCGTTGAGTAACGACTCGAGTTTCTTCTTGAACGCCTGCGGAACGGCTTCTTTTGCATGCGCTGGCGGGGACCAAAGACTTCCACCAAGCTGATCTTCACCCTTCACCTTTTGTTCGGCCAGTATTGATCCCTGATTGTCCATCAGATCCAGAACGAGATCGTAGGTAAGTCCTGTGTTTTGATAGGTGCTGGAAAGCCATTCGTTGATATTTAGTAATATCAAGCTCTTAGCGTTTGTTGCCTTTAGCTTGCCGGTGACCTCGGCTGGGGTTTCATTTGGGCCAACAAACACAGTAGTGCAGACAAATCCCTTTTTCTTTAGGGAGGCGCAAATGACGGAGGTCATATCGTCTGCCAGCGGTTTGCCGCTTTCAGTACTTAAATTGAAAGGATTTCCGAAACCGCCACGGAGATTGCCGACGTAGGTCTTATCTTTCTCGCCATTTTTAACATAAGGCCGACTGTCTAGTGATGCAACGGCCACTTGACTGCTACCTGAAGCGTTCAGCCCAAGCTCAGTTTCGTGATAACTGATTCTTTGACCCACCGCACAACCGCTCATTACTACTACCAATGCCAGCATCACGATACTTCTGGTTACCATTTTCACGAATTTCTCCTTTGTTTGACTCCGAGGAAGTGATTGTACCGAGATAATGCAGTATCTCGATAAGCAACCTGAGTTTATGTCAGTAAATATTAGTTGCTGCCGGAGAAAATCTTATATACGTAATGGTAGTAATTTGCAAGGGTTAAGAGGACGAAGTCGCTGGTGAAAAACTCTTGGTTTGTCTTTTGCTGCTCGTTAATCGCGCGCTCAGTCCGAGGATGCCGCTTGAAAATTTTTATTCAAGATCTTCTCGAGTCCTATAATGTTGTAGGGCTTTGTTAACGTTGCACTGAAGCCGAACTTGGCATACTCTGCCATGACCGGGTCATTTGAATAACCGCTCGATACAATGAGAAACGCAGTCTGATCGAGCTCCAGTATTCGCCTGGCGGCTTCTTTACCCCCCATTCCCCCCGGCACCGTTAGGTCCATGATGACTGCGCCAAAAGGCACTTCGGCTGCCATTGCAGCATGGTAAATGGCGATGGCCTGCTCACCGCTACTACAGGTCTGCACCTCATACCCTAGCGTCAGGAGCATCTCTGCTGCCAGCTTTCTGATAACCTCCTCGTCGTCCATGACAAGAATCGGACCGTGAGTATGCTTTTTCCCCGGTAATACCGACAACGCGATCTTTTTTTCCACGGCTTGCTGCTCGCTTGCCGGCAAAAGGACCACGAAGGTGGTACCCACTCCCTCCTGGGAGCTCACGTCGATATGGCCGCCATGCTTATTGATGATCGAATGGACCGACGCCAGGCCAAGCCCGTTTCCGGACGCCTTGGTGGTGAAATACGGGTCAAAGATATTTTTCTGGTTCTCCACCGAGATGCCGCAACCGGTATCCGCAAAGGAAAACTTAAGGTAGCTTCCGGACGGCAGGCACTGCTCATTGAGTTCGCCAAGGACTGAGTTCTCTGCCGATATCCGAATGACACCGCCTTCCGGCATCGCCTGGGCAGCATTGATGATGATGTTGTTGAACGCCTGGCTGATCTGCCCTTCATCGACCTCCAGGGACTTGAGGTCCTCGGCGATAATTATCTCGCTCTGCGCCCGGGAACCGCGCAAAACAAGTGAGGCAGAAGCTTCGACGATCCTCCTTGCGGTCACCNGCGTCTTGATCGGCTGGCTCCCCCGGGCAAAGGTCAGCAGCTGCTGAGCCAGGTCCGCGGCACGCTGGCAGGCGTCCTCTGCCTGCACCAGGAGTCCCGAGGACCGGTGGGAGCTCTCCAGTAACATGCGCGCCAGGGAAATGCTGCCGACGATGCCGGTCAGGATGTTGTTGAAATCGTGAGCGATCCCCCCTGCCAGCACACCAAGCGATTCCAGCTTCTGGTTCTTGATCTGCTCGTTTTGCAACTTGCGTTGTTCCGTTATGTCACGGGCAATGGAGTTGATTTGCTTCAGGGTCGTGCCGTCGTAGGTCAGGTTGATGGTCCAGAGCATGTCGTGGACCTCGCCGGTCCCGGTTACCTGCCGGTTTTCCAAGGTCGTGGAGCGCACACGGTTGCTGACCCAGGTCCCAAACGCTGCTGTTGTTCTGGCCCGGTCCTCAGGATGAATGAAATCGAAGGCGCTCCGGCCCACGCATTCGGCTGCCGGACACCCGAAATACTTCTGAGCATTTTTGTTCACATAGAGAAAGCGCCCCTCCGGGTCCACCTGAGTTACCAGGTCGCTGGTTCCCTCGACGAATTCCCGATAAAGTGCCTCACTCCTTGACAGCGATTCCTCCGCCCGCTTGCGCTTCGAAATGTCGATGATGGATCCTTCCAAAATCCCCGCTTCGGAGGATAGGGTCAGCGAAATCAGACAATCACGCACACCGCCGTTTTTAGTGAGCAACTTCACTTCGAAGTCCACGACACTTCCGTCGGCGTCAAGTCTGCGCAGAATGTCGGCGCGTTTTCCGGGCTCTGCATAGTGGACCAGGACAGATTTTCCCATCACATCTTCACGCGTTCCGCCGAGAATTTCGAAGAATTTCTCATTGGCATTCATGACTTCAGACCCGTCAAGCCTGGACCTGAACATGGCGACTGCACTATTGTTGAAGAGGTTATAGATTTCGACGCGTCCCTTGTTCAGGAGATACTCTGCACGCATATGCCCGGTGACGTCTGCCATCATGACCTGCATATATGGCTTGGAGTTGACGGTGAAAACTTCTGCAAAATAGAGGGTATGGAGGATTTCGCCGGATTTGCGGCGCATTTGCGTCGAGCGGTTCTGGACCTTGCCACGCTCTCCGATGGTCCTGATGATGTCGTCGCGCTCCAGGCCGTCGACATACAGTCCGAGTTCGGTCGTCGTTTTGCCAATGGCTTCGTGAAGTTCATACCCGAAGAGTTTGAGCCAGGCGTCATTCACCTCGACCAATCTGCCGCTGTCCGTTTCACCAATGCCGATGGCGACCGGAGCGTTGTCGAACACATTCCTGAACCGGGACTCGCTCTCCTTGAGCGAGTATTCTGCCTGTTTGCGCTCTGCTATCTGCCTTTTCAGGGTGTAAATCCAGAAGAAGAGAGCCAGGCTCAGGACCAGGAGGGTCACCGAGGAGGCGAGGGCAATGGTGCGCGTCAGCCCTTCCCTGGTCATGATAACGATCTGTTGGCCGGACCACTTTTCCCGAAGCTCCTTGAGAATGCCCTGGCGCTTGATTTGAGCCAGAGCGTGGTTCAGCTCCTGGACGAGCTGAAGGTTTCCCTTCCTAACCGCAATGGCCGCAGCCTTGGTGGCAAAAGGGGGTGCGATTGCCCTGATATTCCCGATTTGCTCCTGCTGCAGATGGTAGGATATGACCCATTTGTCCCCTGCGAAGGCCTGAATGGTCCCTTTTTCCAGCTGACGCAGCCCATCCTCATGGTCGGCTACCACGACCAGATGAACCAGTCCGCTCTTTTCCAGAAGCTGTAAAGGGAAGCCGCCAGCAATCACGCCGACACTCTTTCCCTGAAGATCCTCCAGACTCGAGATCAGGGTCTGGTCGGCTCTGACAAACAGGGAATATTCCAGCTCCATGACGGTGTCGGTGAAGTCGTAGATGGACTTGCGCTCTTCAGTAATCGCCAGTAAACCCGCGGCGTCGGCGTCTGCACGCTGCACCATCTGCTGGGCCTTTTCCCATTCCAGCAGTGTTACAGTCATTTCACGCCCGCTGGCCTTACTCAGGGCGTTAACGATGTCGACATAGAGCCCCTTGGCAGCGCCATTTTCTGAGAATTCAATGGGGGGATAATCCTGGTTTCCGACAAAGCGGATTGGTTGAGCGAAGGCAGCTGCCGTAACAAAGAGGAGTAAGGCTATGAGAAGAACCGAGGAGATGAGAAGTCTGGGTAATAACCGGTGCTTATAAGTAAAAACGATCATGCGCGGTCCATGTCTAAGGCGTTTAAAAGTGTTACTCCATTGAAGGCTTCTTTGGAGGGGTGATCGAAAAACGATTTTGCAGGGAGCACTGAGCCCGTGGCTTTCATACTCTTTACCATGGCTAGCGTAACCTAGCACATTATGGCTTAGAAAGATACTTATCGGGGGGATGATACGGTTCCCATTGTTTCCCCCGGGGATCATACTGCCGCTTCCTTTTTTGGGGTCCCCGGGGCAAAAAAAGGCCGTGACCCAAGGAGCAGAGCGCACGGCGCAAAATAGTATCTCGTTGCTTTGGCAAGTATCGCTGAATCAGGCCGGTGCCAAATTACCTGCCTGCCCCACCGCTGCCTTCTGCAGCGCCAGCGCCGGCGCCGGCCCCTGTCTCCCTGCCAGAACCTGGCACCGCAGTGCCGCCCGTGCCGATTCCCTTACCGGAATTGGGACCCATGGCCCCGCCGGCACCCGAACCAGTGGAACTTCCGGTGCCGACATTACTGTTGTCGGAACCCGGCGTCCCGCCAGCACCCGGACCGCTGACACCGCCAGTACTGTTGTTACCATTATCACTGCCCGTGGTTCCGTCTGTCCCCGTNCCCGCCGAGTTCCCTGAGCCGATTCCGGTAGCATTTCCCCCCGCTGCGTTGGAACCGGCGCAGTAACTGGCACCCGCTGTCATTCCGATTAAAGCGGCGACAGCTAGCGCTGTCATAATGGCCTGTCTTGTTTTTTGCATGTCTTAACCTCCCTTGGTCTTTTACTCGCTCACAACGGCTTAGGAGCGTATTGACTGGTCTGACACCTGTATAATCCGGATTGATTCTCGCAAACTGAAAGCACAAACTACCACTACCGGCAGCCATAGCATTGCCATTACCAACGAAATAATTGCTAAGAGCCATCTCCTTTCACTCCCTCCCCATGAATTCTGCAGGAAGGATCGCATTCCCGGAACTTGCACCCTTATAGAGTAGGCCAACGACCCAAAAAATGGGAATCAGCCAAAGGAATGATGCTTGGGTATGGAAAAAGAATGAGTGCTTGGCACCTGTAGTCCTGAATTTTAACCTTAGCCCCTGACTGCCACCCGCAGATTTCCAATACATTAACAGTTTCACATCTGATATGGGTCCGTGCTAAGATGAAGATACGTGTTCGGGCGAAAGAGCCCGACTCTGGTTCGTCTGGATCCTACCCGGAAGGCTCCGGTCTTCCTGCAAACGGAAGAGAGCATGGTGAATGGTAATGAAATACCTACTAATCTTGGCGTGCATATCGATTACCTGGTCGGCTAGCGCGGCTTGGGCTTCCCGGCTCTCACTGATAAACGGCGGCATCACTGGTGCGAACGATAGTCGCAGTGTAGGAAGTGTCGTCGGAGGGCCCAAGGAGAAGGTGAATTTGCTGCCTCTGTCAGTCGAACTCTCGTTGAAATCCGCTCTCGACTCAATTCCTTGGGACACAAACTTGAATACAACCAGACTAAAAGAACCACGTAAGACTAAAAAGAGCTACACAGGACTCCCGGCCAGCCGCCTGTTCAGGTCAGGTGTCAACTTGAGCGACAATGTTCCAAACTTGACGCTGCAACTGGGTGGGGGTAATGCTTTTCAAGACGTCATGAACTTTGCTAGAAGCGTGGCATCCGGGACGCACTGGGAACGGGGAAGTAAGGATGCCGAGTCACGTCAGGTCGGTTACGTGGGACTTCTCTATCGGCTCAACAGTATCCAGATCACTGCGGGGTATAACACGGCAGGCGATAACAGTGCGGGGTATAAAAATCAAAGAGGAGTGGTTCTAAGCATCGGCAGGAGCTGGTAACCTCAATCCGAGTACGATCCATTATCGACCGCTCTTATCGGTCGAGTTCATCTGAGTCCCGCCGGCGCAGGACTCAAGAAGAGTTCTTGCAGCATTGATAGCGTGTGGTAAATTTATCAGTAAGCTTGTCAGACAAGGTATTTACTAGACAAATTGTGAGGTTAAATAGAAGTGGGGTGGAAATATGTCTATTTGTTCAAGGTGCATGGGCGCTGGGACGATTGAATGTCCAGCATGTGATGGAAAAGGACGCATTAACTCATCAAATTCGGCAGAATATTGTTCTGAATGCCATGGAGGACCTAACATTGATTGTCCTGAATGTAAGGGTCAAGGCGGATCATAGGCTCTCACCTATTAGACCCGCTAATCATTCGCGGCAGAAACTCCCTCCCTTTTAAGGGGAGGGTAGGGTGGGGATGGGGTAAGATGTGGATCCCGATTTTATGCCGCCGTCAACCGCAGTCTTAAATACGGATGGCATTCTCTAGCTCAACCAGCATCTCTTCGGTATTCTCCATCCGGTGTCCACCCGTTTCAAAGATGACGACCTTGGCGTTTTCCGTGAGAAAATCAATGGCGAATTTCGGATCGACCACGGTGTCGTCCTGGCAAACGAGCAGGGTAACCGGCAATGATGGTTCCCGTGTCGGCGGCTCTCCGTAGTAATTGAGTGAAGGGTTGAGCAGGATGCAGCCTGAAGCATTTAGTTGCGAAGCCCATTTCAAGGCCCAGTAGCCGCCGAGTGAGCTTCCGATTAGGTACAGGACTTTGTTGTGGAGAAAGGGGATCCGGCCAAAGTAATTCTTGAAGAATGCGTCGATCTCCTCAAATGATCTCTCTTTGGGCCTGTAGTCTGGGACCGACACTATCGATTCAGGGAACCTGTCTTGAATCTCCTGAGCCTTAGAAGAATTTTTCGGGTCTGACTCTTTCCCATGGATGAATATGATGTTCATGTCTTCGGTTCCTCCGGCAGCAAGCATACAGTTTTCTGGACTAATGGTCAATTTTGCTATTGGCCGTTATCTTATCTCTCCGCTTGAGTATTAAGTCAGAATCCGAAGCTTAATCCCGATGGACAACTGGATCCGGCAAGGGTCTGATTGACTAGACGATAAAAAAGAAAAACGCCGTAACCTCTAGCTGTGCCAGGGATTTACGGCGTTTTTGTGAATATCAAGGGCCACTTCAGAAAACGGCCAGACGCGCCCTTACAGTCCTATCCCTTGCTCCGCCCTCTTACGGCTGAAGGCACCGAGATCCGAGTCAACAACAGCAATGTGTGTCAGTAGCCAAACTTTCAAGAACGAGAGTATGTCCATGGTAAGGCGACCTTTGTCCAACTCTGATACCTTATTTAAAAACCGCTTATGGTCGAGTATGTGTTCATCCCTATTGGGATAGCCGTTTTCTAACATCCACGCCTCTTCTTCGGCCAAATGGTCGGTCACGTAGCTACCCAACAAACTTACCACCTCATTGTAATCACTGGAATCATTTTTACCGCAAACAATCAGATGGCAAATTTTGTCAATTAGCATGATCAATTTTTGGTGATCATCGTCTATTTGATCAATTCCGGTAATGTATTTATCATTCCATTTCTGCATTTCCTGACTCCTGTCAACCCTCGGTTTATTCAAAAGGCAATTTTATTGAAAAACCAGGTCTTTTTTTGCTTCTGACCTGGTCCCGTCAGCTTTTTTGACGGTGCATTTGCTTAACAGATATTGAGTCCACTCCCCAGCAGAAACTGGCGCAGCTAGCGCTGCAATTACTTCAGCGCTGCCGTGCAGCTCTGCCGCCACGGTTGATGGTAACCCGAGAGGCACCGCTGTTTAATGGTGGGTTGCTTCGGCCGCCTCCCGGTAGAACCGGTAACCGTTCTTTCCCTCACGCTTCACCTCGTACATGGCCGTGTCGGCATTGCTGACCAGAGTCTCTACCTCCTGGGCGTCCTCGGGGTAGAGGCTGATGCCGATACTAGCGCCGATGCTGCAGTTGATGCCGCCCGGCAGCGAGATCGGCGCGGACAAAGCTAACAGTATTTTGCCGGCAATCAGCGAGACGTCAGCCTCCTGGGAGAGATTGACGAGGATCACGGTGAACTCGTCGCCGCCCATACGTGCCGCCGTGTCGGAGGCGCGAATGCAGGCCCTAAGCCGCGTGGCCGTCTCCCGGAGCACCGTGTCCCCAGCCTCGTGCCCGTGATGGTCGTTCACGCTTTTGAAGCCGTCCAGGTCGATGAACAGCAGTGCGAAGATTCGCCTTTCCCGGCGGGACAGGGCCTCTAGGCAGCCCAGGCGGTCGAAGAACAGCGCTCGGTTGGGAAGCCCGGTGAGTTTGTCGTAATGCGCCATCTGGTCCAGGTATTCCAGCAACTCTTTGCGCTCGGTGATGTTCTCCTTCACCCCGACGAAGTTGGTGATCTCGCCCTGCTCGTTGCGGATCGGGGAGATGGAGGCCAACTCCCAGAACAGGCTGCCGTCCTTACGCTTGTTGTGGAACTCTCCCCGCCATTCCCGCCCCGCCAGGATGGTATTCCACATCTCCTTGAAATGCTCAGCAGGCTGCTCGTGCCCTTTGACCAGGCGTGTGTTCTGTCCCAAAGCTTCTTCTGGCGAGTAGCCGGTCAGCCGGCAGAAGGCCGGGTTCACGTATTCGATGTCCCCCTTGCGGTCGGTGACCACGATGGAGGCGGGGCTGTGCTCCACCGCGGTAGAGAGCTTGCGCAACTCCACCGAGATCAGCTGCTGGGCGACAAACTGCTCCCGCAACTGCCGAGTAAGCTTCAGGTAATGCAGGGCGGCCACCGCCACCAGGGCCAGGAGCAGCGGCCCCAGAATGGTAACCATCGGCATCATGGAAAGCATATGATGGATTTTCAGGATAACGGACATCGTTTTGCTCTCAGGTATGTTGGGAATGGGCAAATGGCCGGCAGGGAGCTCGCCTGAGTCAGTCTCGGGTGATGGATTAAATAAGCGAGTAACTCTTATCGGCAGATGAGGTAGAAACATAAGCCATTAATTGACTGCACACTTGGCCACGCTGCCGGGGTTGTGAGATACGCGGGGCTACAATAAGCCAATTATGATAAAGCCTTGATGTTATATGGCCAATATGGACCTGGGACTGTGGAAGGTTGACAGAAGCTTTCAACGATTTGCCGTGCGTCTGACACCAGCGCACCTTGGAGCGTGTGGGTCCAGGGGCTTGCGGGGGCAGCGCGTGCGGGGTCAGGATTGACTTTTATACTTGTCCTGGGCAGCCTCGGCTAGCTGCCCCGATAGAGCGTAATCCGGGGAGCGCCCGATACCGCAGCGCTAAGATCGTGTTAGCCGAGCTACCGGAAAACCAGAGGAAAATGTAACAAGGCCACCCAGCGCTAGTGACGTTGGGTGGCCTTTCTCATTATCGCAATCAGGCTCTCGTAATCGTGCTCAAGGAGGTCGCTGGGCAATCACCAACTCTACTGAGCGCTCCCTGATGTTCATGGAGTTGGTGACGAGGGGACATCCTTTTGTGCGTTCGCCAGTTGCCAAATGATTATCATGTTGGATTGCCTTACTTCACTTTCATTATGCGAATTATAACTATTGATCGTTTCGAGAATTGCTCTTGCAATATTAAAAAATACCAACTATAGGGAGGACGTTATGCCAACACTGAAAGATGCCTTATTTAGATTAATCACTTTGGTGACTTTTACTCCGGCCATGGCGAGAGAACCTGAGTCCGTAGCATGGAGACCAGAGCGCCTATTTGACGCAGACCCCGTACCGTACCCCTGCTACGTTACCTCCGAAAGGGGATCTCTCATAATAGGCGCCGAGGAACTGAGTGCTGCCCCCAGTTCCGATTTCCACATAGGGACGCCAAGCCCCTTGATGCTGATAGCGGTAGGCCTCCCCGGTAAGATAGGTACCGCTGGCGGATAGCTTCAGACCGGCGCCGGGGAAAAAGGTGTTCGTGGTGCTGCGCGGTGTTTCGTACTCAGCCCACTGGCGGAA
>JGI24142J45722_1001294_pt1 | contig 12494 bp, 13 predicted proteins | sample BarGraIncu00431A_FD_45722 | JGI IMG/M metagenome (IMG submission 45722) | reverse complement strand
GTTATACGCTATCGGGTACTATGAAATTGGCGAGTGCGTTAACTGAATGCCTATTTAAATGCGGTACCTTAGCTATTTGTAGCGGCTACAGCCTTATAGCATAATCGACGGCCCTATGAAAGCACATTCATTCATCGGGGTTCCATATTGCTCTACAGGGCACGATCTAAGCCTGACACGGGCTAACCCCCTAATTAACTACATGCAAACGTTAAATGTGTTTATTGATTTCGTAGTTAAGCTAATGTATAGTGTAGCCACAATTACTTATACAATTACTACGAAGGAGGTAACATGACAGACAGCATCGTGCCAATAGCAACCGAGCAGGAGTACATACCCCGGCACCTTTACCACCTCAGCATCAAAAGCCTTCATCCTGATCTCAACCAACCACGTAAATTCTTTGACTCAAGCGAACTACAGGACCTCGCCAACTCCATTAAAAAGCATGGCGTCCTTCAACCTATTTTGTTTAGAGAAGATGGTGAAGGTAAACTTATTATCGTCTCTGGTGAGCGTCGTTACCAGGCATCCAAGATTGCAAAGCAAGATACCATTCCTGGTATATTTACAGTTGATAATGCTTCTGAGATCGCGCTGATAGAGAACTTGCTCAGAACAGACCTTACACCACTCGAAGAAGCAGAGGGTTTAAAGAAGCTCCAGGATGAGGCTAAGTACAAGAACAAGGAATTGGCTGCTGTTATTGGCAAAGCAGAATCTTCCATATCCGAAATATTGTCTCTAACCAAATTACCAGAAAAGATTAAGGCTGAGATAAGAACTAGTAAAGAGTACTCACGTAGGCAGTTAATAGAGGTTGCAAAAGGGAAGGACGAAAAGGAGATCAAGAAGAAGTTCAGGTCTTTGAAGAAGTACAATACATCAAGTGTTGAACTGAAGGAGAAGGGTAAGGATGGTCGCAGTAGTGCAGACTCCATCCTGAAGAGGATGATTAATGGATTAACAACCCAGTTAACTAGCTTGTCACCAGAAGAATTAAACCATGAGGACCGCGCTGGTATCAAGGTAGAGCTAACTACACTGGCAAAACTTTTAGCAGAAAAGCTTCGTTAGATCGTAAGGTTAAATCACTTTCTTCGTCACGACGAAGTTAGTGCTATATGACACATGCTAGCTACATTAGTAGTAGAAAGCTCTATCGTTGCTGTTGACGGTAGGGCTTTTTACTTGGTTAAAGATGTTATTTGGCTCTTAGTTAGGTTACTCCTTATAGTCGAGATTATTTGCCAACAAATTAGGATGCTACGGCGTCCATATTGCCCGTACAGTGCGAACTAACACATCAACCCAATCCCTAGCCTTGGCTTGGCCGCCCCGGATAGTGGAGACTAAATTCCTCAGCTTCGAAGTAAAGGGGTGTTGATCGTTACGTATCAACATAGCATTAAGCCTGAGAGTGATCGGTTACTTTATATAATTCAGAGATACATAAGAATCCATGCCCTTGATACAATTCGAGGTGTAGCTTTCACCACACCTCGACATTACTCACCTCTATGCTGCCATTTGTAGTTCTGATTCCCTGTACCTTTTAACTACGTTATATAGACCTCCGTAACTCATCCCGTACATCTCTGCTATTTCCTTAATCGGAACACCCTGCGTAAACAGTTCATATACTTCTGTCTTCTGTGCAGAACAAATCTTCTGTTTCGGATACAGGCCTAGCTTAAAGGCATGGTCGTGATTCTCTTGCGCCGTTACCCATTCCAGGTTATCAAGTCTATTATTGGTTTTAATCCCGTCGAGATGGTTAACCATTTTTTTGTTCTCTGGATTGGGAATGTAAGTCATAGCAACCAACTGATGGATGTAATATAGCTTAGCTCTACCATCTTTACTCAACTTAGCGCGAAGGTACCCAGTTTTCATATTATCTACTGCTGTCATAATCATGAGCTTGCGCCCCCTCCTTGGCAATGAGTAGACCACTCCGTTTTTAGTAACAACATATAGACCTTCAAAACCTGGGATTGCTGATGCTCCTGCTGTGATTAATTCCATTTCTGCTTACCTCTCTATTTATTTTGGTTTCAAGCTTTTGCTCTTAACTGTTAATAAGCAGGAAGGTGCTTCATTTGGATTTGTTTTTATGCGGAGTGCTTTTCTTGACAAACTTTTCAGAGATCAGTTAATAACAGGTATACTTCGGGATTGTTTTGTTCGAGGTTTAACATAGTGGCTATTTTATATTGAAGTCCTCAAATTATGCACCTGAGGCACATGTCGTGATGACATTTATAGGTGAGCCGGTCTTGTAGTGTCGGCACAAAAAGCAAACTACATTCCCAGATCGTTGAAGTGTGCTAGTGAGCAATCACCAGGGGGAAAAGGAGTTTAACTGCCAGTTTAGTCACGAGTGCAGTTGACGTGCGGTAAAGATAGTCCTGGGCGCAATTTCCTATTCCTGTAACGTGGTGTCAATACATCACTCTCCTGTCCTGTTTTCATTTTCTTTTTTTTGAATTTGGGAACGGACAGGGAGTGGTACGTCTAGAGTTTGATGGAATGGGTATTGAAGTGATATGGCTTGTAGTTGAGATTCATTTGATAGGTAATGTAACCTTGACTTGAGTTACTATTGATAAGAAGGACGGCTCGATGCCGTCTCTGCAATGTTATCTTGCAATGGGTGTTGCATGATAATTGACAGATGATGTTGCAAATTAACTAATATTTAGATTGGATTTTATGTCTAATTTCAATTGCAGATCAATTAGGAGTGAACGTCACAAGTAATACTATGCTTTTATCCTGATAAGGATGCTGCTAAAAGCCGTCTGAGCATGTTATCTGGAATGATTGTTGCGGCACTGCTCATGAACGACATAGAGAAGAATTGGTACAGTTTGATTTTTAAGAAAAAACGAGGGGTGGCGTCCGGTATCTTTTCGTTTTACAACCCTAATAACTGAAATCGGCACTCTGCTTTACCTCTGAAACAGAACTGCTACCGGGGTTCGCCCTCAAGCTAAAAGCCACTGTAATATATCCCCCGCTTGTATATATAAATATTGTAATTTCAATAATATATAAAACATGTTGTCAGGGTTAAGTAAGCAGTATGATTTCTTGCTTTTCCTCTAGTGGACAATTCCTTAGCAATAGACTCTCGTGTCAGGGTAATCAAAGCCTTGCAACGGTCACTCTGGACGCCAGATAACAATATAAGAAAGAAGATCACTGTTCATTATCGACTCGACAACTCAACTACCGCCTGTAGCCAAGATTAACCCTTGCCTGACTGAATTGAGCTTGAAATGCTAGATAAATGGCTTCCATATTTAGCGTATAGCCGGACTTTATTGCTAACCCTAGGCTAGGGCATGCATTTGTGGATACATCTAGTTGTTAGCTGATTTGCTGGGTTGTGATTCTTGAATCAGATTGGTTCTTGATCGGAAGGAGAGGGTGGTGGGCGTTACAGGGGAGACTAAGCTTTTCAGGTTGTTTCTAAGGGAAGTGAACCTAGTGAACCAGAATCACAAACTTTTTAAATTCCGATACGTATTTTCCAAGGTTATTCTGTTTCGTTGAATTATAGCATTGAATTTCAAGAATCCGAAAAATTTGTTTTGTCAATTCTGGTTCACTTGATTCACAATCTGTTAAGTAGCTGGAATATTGGGGCTAGGCTGAGGTGCTTTTGACGAATAGTATGTCAGTAAGTTCACCGTTTAGCCAGCGGCTTGTCCTAGGTCTTCAGTCTCAACTTGATCGTTGTAAAAGGTCACAGTCCAGCCAATGTTAGAACGAATCTTCCCGAACTCAAACCTGATTCCGAACGAATCCAATACAGGTCCCAGCTCTTCTAGGCAAGGTCTCAAATCCTTATCACGTTTAGGGAACGTTTTGTCAGACCCGCCAGTTCTCACTGAATTACGAAGTTCACTGTACGCTTTACCGATAGTGAATGCTTTTCTAGATTCTTTTTCCATTAGAGTAAGTACCGCATGAGCTAAACTATTTGATGCAGCGATTAAGTCATTCTGTTCCGTTATATTAGCCCGATAATCAGCCAAGAATTGCTCCCCATGGCCACCTAGAGCCTCAGCTATTGCATACCCCCACTTAGCAAAGCTTGCCATCCTGAAGGAGCTTACCTGTACGGTATCCACCATGCTCATGGCCTTGGAGAGGGTATCGAACACTCCACCCATTATTTCAGGCAATGCCTCTTCAAACCGGCGATTTATCTCTATCTCGTCTAGTGCATCCACACGCTTGAGCTTAACCAGTATTGAGCGGTCGAGTAAATCAGGCTTCTTGATGGCAAGCTTGATCCCGTTCAGAATTAAACAATGCTTGAACGACATGATATGCGATTCTTCGTCAGTGTATTTCTTTCTGTTGTCCATACCTGCCCCTGTACTGGCAGTGCAGAATAGGTCTGAAATCTCGCTGGACAGGTAGGAAATGTTGTCGTAATGGGATACGTAATGCTGCTTCAGGTTCCTGATAATTTCCTCTTTTTTGTTGCTGAGGATCAACTTGTCTGGTTTCCCTGGATCAATGACGGCCTTGATCTTTGCACCAAGGCTTGACTTAGCACCTCCATGCGAGCCGTAGACGTATAAGACCGGATGTGCAATATCTGATACCAGCGCGGCAACCATGTAAACGGAAATCAGCAACTTGTCCTTGGGTTCATGGTTCACAAACTCAAAGAACCGATCAATATTGCCACCTGCTACCGGCGTAATCTGAGCACTGTGGTTTGCGTACCGTCTGAAGATCGGGGGGACTTCTACGACCTTCCAACTATTGGCTTCAAGCTCCACGGCGTTCTTGCCACCCAGGTCATAATACATCTTACCTTCTGCAATCCCTACTCTGTTGAAGACACGCACCTCCTTCCCTTCGAACTTGGCAGTCAACAGGACCACTTTCAAAACATTTTTCACCTCAACGTCCTTCGGACTCCTGCGCTCCAGTTGCAACAACCTATAAGCCAAATAATCCGAAACCTTGCCTCCCGCCCTTGATGAAAGGACCACAAGCTCACCAGTCTCAATAATCTTGCAACATAATTCCTGGTGGTGGTCCTTAAAGGCCTGAAGCTCGACATCTGCAATAAACCGCATCATCTTTTCATTTTCAGTATTGGCATCGTCGTACCAACCGGCAATGCAATACTCCCGATATGCTGTATGAAGGATGGTTTTGTCATCGACTTTTGACCAGTAAACATCTCTCAGCTTTTTTACCTTGGAAACCGTCTCAATGGGGGAGCAACCGTCCCTCACTAATTTGACGATCACCAGCAACAGATACTCTTCCGGTATGTCATCGGTCTCGGAACCGTCACCGTCCTGGTCATATGAATTTTCCTGAACGGTATTAGGGTACAGCACTGCTTGTTCCTCGGGTTTGCGTGTCTGAGAGCAATCATCGTTTTCTTTCTCCACTGCAACCTCTGTTTCGATTTCCTCGTAATGCGTATCCTCCTGCAACTCAGCTAACGGGTCGGTTCCTAAGAACTCCTGCCAACTGACCGGCAATATAGCTATATTGCGACTACTGCTCAACTCCCTCACCATGCCAGTGCTTAGTTCTGAATGTTCCAGTAGCAGAATTGCCGGTTCATATGCACCGCCATGCAATACCTTTACTCCGTCCCCCAACGATGTCCGTTGCACTCCTTGGTCAGGATAGGTGAACAGCTTGTATTTAGTGCCGTTTGGGTACTGTAGGGCCATTGTCGAGGGTAAATTCCCGTGCTGCTCTTCCAGGTCGCTAAGCTGGTTGTTTCCTGGCTCAATCACCAATGCTATAAGGTTAAAGGTCTTTCCTATCATGACACCGACATTTGCCATGGAGGAGGACGCCAACGTAAATTCCAACTCATCACGGGAAAGAATATTCTCCACAAGAACATCCTCGCTCTTGGCCTTCGTTACAGATACCGATATTCCCTTGTTCAAGAAAAATGATGCTTCCTGCAACAGCAATCTTTTCCGTTCGGCTTCGTTCTCTTTATATTTCATTAGCGGACTTGACATGGGAGTTCCTCCTAAAGGAAAGCCCCCTCCCAGGTCGAATTTAGGGAGAGGGCTGTGGTTATTCTAAGCGGCTTCGTCGATGTCTTCGTCCACTTCCTCTTTCGGGAGGGCCTTGGCTATTTCAAGAATTGTTGCAAGTGTAATGACTGAACCGGCGTCCTCTAACCTACGGTACACCTTGATTTCGCTCTCGTAGACGTATACTTTCTGGGGCTTAGGTTTTACCTTAGACTTCAGGGCGTGGATGGCTGCGAAAGCAAGGACATCTTGCTTAGGTACGAAATCAGGGAACTTCTTGATCACCCTACGGGAGGCCAAAGTATTACGACACCTTTGGTACTCGGACCCCATCGCTGCAATTTTGTAGTCGATTTCCCATGTGCGTTTTTCGGCTTTAAGCTGCTGCAAAAGTTCAAACTCCTCTTGCGAGATCTGATTGACGGTTGCAGGTGCAGGAGTTTTTGTTGCCTCAGCGGTGTCAGGCTGGTTGTTAGTCGGCTCCTCCAAGGAAGGGTCAGTTCTTTCCTGCGTAACCAGCAATCCGGCCAGTTCAACTTCTAGGGCCTCGATGGCCACAACCAAGTCGGGGTCGTTTAGTGCCCTGAACTCAGCAATCTGCTCTTGGAGGTCTGTTATTTTGTTAGTGGTTGTTTCGTTGATTTCGGGGGGCATTTTATTTCCTTTTATAGTAGATTTTTGTTCACTCCGCTAGAAGCGGGGTGCAGTGTCGGATGGTGTTGCTATTCTGTTGTCAAGGAACAGGTGTGTTGCTTTTCTGCTCGAATTTGGTTAGATTCCGGTTCCGACAACGTTCGATTCAATCCACTTCTGAACCTCACTTGTTTTGTACCTAACCGACCTGCCAATTTTTACATACGGGACTCCTGTCCCTCTGAACCTGGATATCTCGAAATACTGTTTTGACATACCGGTCCAGTCCACGACTTGCTGCTGCGTGAGAAGATTGTCTATCTTTTCAGCCATGCTTCCTCCTTTCGTTATGTTGACCTCATGCAAGTTGATTCCCATCGATTCAACATGTCGAAAGTACACCAGAAAAAAGAAAACATTACACCTGAAAGTTATTTTTACTTTCTCGAAAGCTACGAATTCGGAGTGATGTCGGAAAGGGGGCTTTTGAGGTGTTTTGAGGCACTTTCGGGACTTTCGGGGAAAAAGGAAAAAGCCACTGCAAACTGCTAGCGGCTCTGATGTGGATGGGGGAACATTGATTGATTTATGGGTGGATAGCTACTCTTGAACAGTAGAATTTCGATATTTAATGAAAACATCAACTACATGATTTCTATCAATTTTGGAAAGATCGAAATTTGCGAGCATTTTGTAGTACTTAGGGCCGTCAGAATGTCGCACATTATCTTTAACCGTGTCTGACAAGCATATTGCAGACTCCAGCTTTTTGTCTATTACCGTTGATATCCTACCCTTGGCTATCTTGTGGCTAAGTAAATTGTGTAGCTGACTCTGGATTTTAGGGAGTTCTGCTCTAATTGATTCATCCGACACTTGATTTAGTTCTTCGGCAATTATTGACTTTACTGTATCTGATTTGAGTAAATCATCTCTTGCTACTATATTAGTTACTGCTCGACATACTCTCTCAACTAAATCAGTGATGTTAGTCGCCGAATTGCTCTGTTCGGCAGGCTTTGTCTCGGCAGTTCCAAGCTTTACTGCTCCTAACTCATCAAATACTCTAAGCTCATTGTATTTTTTATGCAGCTCCATAAGATCAACCATGATATATTTTTCGTTCGGATATTCACAATAGCCTTCGTAGCTAACCTCACTAGAGTCTTCACCATATTCAGAATAGTCAATGACAGCCATGAAACGTTTAGTTATTGATTCATGTGACATCATAATCTTAGTTATCTCTTTGCTGATCCGATTATAAGCCGTATTAAACGTTTCAGAATTCTTCATTCCATATTGAGTTAATGTAAGGTCAGTAAGCATTGAAATTGCTCTTGTAGAACCCATTACAGGATCTTTTTTAATTGAATCTATAAGTGTCATCCGTCACCTCGAATTTATTTAATGACCATCTTGCTGAACATTAACTGCGATGGCTGGCTTCATCAATTCTAAAAGCTTAGTGCTAATCCGTTCCATCGGTTCCCTTAAACGATCTGTAGTGATTTGCAGGTAGCCTCCAGTGACATCATTCCCATCACTATGGTTAAGCAGTCGTTTCAGCGCAGAATATCCTGAGCCGTGTTTTTGGAGCGTTACGTGCATTGCTGTAGTGTCCATGCATGCTCAGTCTGTTTTCCACAGCCCTGCACGTACCTGCCAACGTGTCAGTCTAAGCCCCTATTTTTTAGGTGAATCAAAGCCGATTGCAAGGTAAGCCCGCAAGGATTGTCAAGTTCGCACTTGAATGCCTCCATAAAATCCGGCGTCTCGAGCATCTCATCGAAAATCTGTTCCTCCATCCAGGAATCCGAAAAGTCGGCCGAGAAGTCGTCATATTTGCCCGCGATGGCATTGTGAGCATTCTTGTCCTCGAACGTCATCTGTTCGAACCACATGTGTTCCAGCAACTTGTTGTAGAATAGGCTTTTTGGCACCATATCAGGTTTGTAGGTGTCGAGCCATGACTCTTCAACTTCAGCATTCAGGAATCTTTTTATGATGGGATCTTTGCAGTACTCACGCCAATCAATATCACATATAAGGGTGCCGTCAAAAGTGTCCTTGCCATTTTTGAGGGGAGGACTGACAGTACATGTAAACCTGCAGGAAACGCCCTCGAAGTTCTGCAGAAAATATGTTCCACCCGGCACCACATGATACTTGACGGTGCCCCCTGTAGGTTTGTAGTAGCCATAGTAGGCGTCAATCCCACTTGGACCACAGGCCATCCCCGAGCTCGATGCTACAGCTATAGTATTACAAAATGACAGTTCATCCATCTCACAGAAGATAGATCCGTCGGTGATGTCATCAAGGCTTTCAATCTCGCACTCTTCTTCCCCTTCCTCTTCTTCAGGGTTACATTCCCTGTACGCCTCTAGGTATGCCGCCAGTAGCTCGTCCGCATGCTCCTCTCTTACAAATTCGAAGGCACCGGCCTCGTGCACCCAGCAAAAAGCCAGATGCTCGCAAGGTTCATCGGAGTTCCAAATCTCGTCGCATACCGGACAGTTGATGGTTATCGGCTCCTCTTCGCTCCAACTAATCTCTACACGATCCATAACAATCTCCTTAAATTATTAGAAATATAGTGCTGCACACCTTATCTCAACGAGCCTCAGAGTTCAATAGAGCACCACTTCTTTATGTGAGCTGGTGGCGGATTGCCAAAAGTTGAGTTAATGCGAGGCTAGATATTGAGATTAATATAAAAAGTCTTATATCCGGTCTCAGTTAACCTGGGACAATGGAGCATGAATGGTGATCGTATCGGTGGCGCACGATGCTACCACAAAGCGATATAGTTGTGTCCTCTTTTCGCAGAGCCAACATCATGTTTGTCTGCAGGCAAAGATCCAGTTTCTTGAACATCCATTCACCGCATGAGTAAAGTAACCTTTGCTCGGCATGCTCCATATGTCTAAGCCGCTTTACGGCTTGATCGATTTTGTCTGTCCGACACCCAGCCGCTCTTTTATTGTCTTTTGTTCGACGCCGGAATAAAATACGTGTCTATCCGTACACTTTGAAATAACCAGGTAGGTGCATATTTCCAAGGCTGTAGCTTGATGCATCAACAGGACATTGATAGCAGCTCTTTGAATGAAGAATACATTTTTCACTTTGATCATTGGTTCCCTAACTGATCCTCTGCTGATGCCGGTGGTTGCATTAGCTCCAGGAGCTTTGTGCTGATACGTTCCATTGGTTCCCGCAGCCGGTCAGTGGTGATTTGCAGGTAACCACTGGTCACATCGTTGCCGTCGCTGTGGTTAAGCAGCCGTTTCAACGCAGCATACGGGATATCAATACTCTCTGCAACGGTAATGAATGTTCGTCGCAAGTCGTGAAGACAAAACTTGATCCCAGGTAACACGTCCTCTGGTGCCTCTGCAATTAACTTGTCAAACTCGTCCTTGGAGGTTAACCCGTTTAGCGACAAAAGGCTCTGGTGCTCTATGAAATCGAGCTGTTTCCTGGGTTCGACAAGGTGGCCAGCCTCACCGGGGCCTGGGAAGACATATTCATTGATGCGACGTTTCTGAAGCTGCTCGAATAAGGAATGCAGGAAATTGCTCAACGGCAAGGTATGGGGCTTCCCGTTTTTAGTATCCGTGATGGTGAGAGACCGATCTATCATATTCACGTTTGACCACTTTAGCTGGAGTCCTTCCTGTTTTCTAAGGCCAGTGAAAATGGTAAGAAGCAAATAGTCACGGATCACGGCATTCTCGACCCTCATAAGGGCATCGTACCAATGCTTGAGTTCGTGCGGTTTAAGGAAGGTTTGACGCCGTTCAGATTTGAACCATTGGCGTGCCTGGCTGAGACGCCGTACGGGATTTGGCGGTATTTTCTCGTCGGTCAAAATATATGCGAAATTGTAAAGCGAGCGGATTGTCCGCATCAGGTTATTGGCTGCATTCTCGCCATGGCTTTGGCCGACTTCCCGATGCTTTTGGGCGATCATCTCCTTCGTAATGCCGCTGATAGGCAGGTCATGCCATTCTTTAACGTAGCTGTTGAGTAAGTCATCGTAGCATTTGACCGTTCGCGGTTTTAGCTGGCGTGCCTCTTGGTAACGTTCAAAGGTCTTCTTGAGGGACATAGCCTGAATTGCTGCCTGTTTTTTCTCTGCCTCAGGGTCAATGCCTTTTGCCATCTGTGCGAGAATCTCTTTTGCCTCGGTCCGTGCAGCATCGAGTTTCATCAGCGACGCTTTCCCTATGGTGCGCTTGACCTCCTTACCATTGACACGCGCCTGGATAAAGTATGTCTTCGCGCTCTTGGTTGTGTAGACGCCGAACCCCTTGAGGTTTTGATCAAAATACATGATGGTCTTTTCACTTGAGGGTAGTGCATCGACCAACCTTTGGGTCAATTTCTCAGATGGCATCGCTGGTCTCCCTGTTTTTATTTTTGTAGCAGTATTGTAGCAGATTGTGGTAAAAGAGGGTAGGGTAAAGTAAAGGCCGGTAAGGTTTTGTGATGTGTAACATCTTGAATGCATTGAGCTTGATGGGTGAGGGTAGGGCGTGGTAAAAGACACAACTTCAAATTCCCAAGCTGAAGGTCGCGGGTTCGAATCCCGTTTCCCGCTCCAAATAAAATCAAAGGGTTAGCCAGTTTTGGCTGACCCTTTTTTGCTGTTCTGGCAGCCAATTGTTCTAAAATTGTTCTAGAGGCCTTTTTGAGGGATTTCGGAATGGGAAACGGTGACACAAGAAAGCAGGATAGGACCGGGATTAACGAAGTTTGCCGGATTGTGGAGACACATTGGAGCTGCGGCTGGCAAGACATTGACGCTTCAAACGACAACGGTGTTGATGGCATCATTTTAATGCGGAGGGGGAGCGTAGAAACGGGTGGCATCGTTTTTGTGCAGGTGAAGACCGGGACAGGCTATAAGTTGGAAACTAGGAACCGGCCAGACCATATTGGTGTGAATGTTAATGCGGACTACATAGCTTCGCACAGGCCAAGGTGGAATGTCCTCCCGGGGCCTGCGGTGTTGATTTACGTTGATCCGACGACAGACAAGCACAACCCTAACCCTCACGCTTGGTGGACTGATTTAAAAGACGACTCATCCTATACGGAAGACAATAAGAGTATAATTTTAGTCCCAAAAGCTCAACGTCTACGTAACCACACTAAGGGCGATTTTTTTAAATTATTCAAGCAACGACATGGGGATAAGGATCTTCAACTTATATCATTATCTCGTGATGACGTTTCTTATTTCGATCTATCAAGAACCGCAAAATATAGCGCTTGGAATTATTATAAGCAATGGAAGGCTACCCCTGATTCGGAAAGGACAGTAAATGGTTTGGGGGCGGTTGTTGTTAGCAGGGTAGGATGGAGGCATATTACAAGGCAGGATAGAAAAAAAGAAAGAATTATTCAATCATTTCATTTGCTTGGTGCCGCTAGGCAAATAATAAAGCAGCTAGATACCTTTGATAGAATAAGCGCGGTAAAGAAAGTCGTCACTCCATATGGGACAATCAACTTGTTTGATTATGTTGGGATGAGGGCGCGAGTGCAGTTCCCGCATAGGGATGAAAGCGTCGTGCAGGTTGTTTTGCAGAGGATGAGGGAGGTCGATGCACACGACGGAGTAATTACCCGCGTCTGGTTTTACTCGGTATACGAGAAGCGGAGGGCTCATTTTGAGTAAAAAATATGTGTGCTAACCGACTCGTACCGGTGACTAACGTTAACCTCGTCAAATGGTAAACCAAGAGACCTAGGAAGGTATCACGCAACTATCCCGCAATGAGCCGATCGCACACGATAATA
>JGI24142J45722_1001266_pt1 | contig 12627 bp, 9 predicted proteins | sample BarGraIncu00431A_FD_45722 | JGI IMG/M metagenome (IMG submission 45722) | reverse complement strand
GTCCACCATATAAGGGGATATAGCTCAGCTGGGAGAGCACCTGCCTTGCACGCAGGGGGTCAAGGGTTCGATTCCCTTTATCTCCACCAAAAACAGTCCAATATGGACTGTTTTTTTATTATCTAAATTTCATCGATACAGATGGTAAATGGATTTATTGTATAAAAAGCATTACAATAGTAATAATATAAATGCAAAAGAGGTCTTGAGATGTCACTATATAGAGTAAAGCAGTTTTACAGATCAATAGTTGCAAAGATTAATGATGAAGACACAGAGTTTCTTAAAACGCATTTAGAAACATATGAATTGTTATTATTTAATCAACTACCTACTTATGAGCAAAAGCATTGTGTAAATGTAGCAAGGGATGTAAAACTTACTTGCAACCTTAGAAAGTTACAAGTAAAAGATTTGATAAAAGTTGCACTATTACATGATATAGGTAAAATGCATAATAGTATGAATCCAATAGAAAAATCCATAATGGTTATATTGAATAAAATAACCAAGGGAAAAATTAGAGTATATAAGAAAATTAGAAGTATTAATTTATACTATAATCATGGAGATATAGGATATAATTTATTAAAAGAATATGATTATGATGATAGATTTTTATTTTTAGTTAAAAATCATCATAACAATAAAATAATAGGGGATATAGAATTAGAGTTACTAAAAGAATGTGATGATAGAAATTAAGAAACTAGTATATAGTTTCTTTTTTATTTATATAATTTAACACTTTAAAACATTTCCTAGGCAATTATAGGCGTAAATATATTTTATTTACCGTACAATTCTTTATATATTATAAAATAATTCTAAAAATATATAAATAGTGATAGAATATAATTAGAACCAAATAATAGGAGGATAAAATGAATTCAAAGGAAAGAAGAGAATATATTAGGAATTTACTAATTGAAAATAATATTACATATAAAGGTCAATTGCTAGCAGAACAGTTAGGGGTTACAAGACAAGTAATAGTGAAAGATATAGCGATTATAAGGGCAGAAGGAGTGAACATAATTGCAACTCCAGAAGGTTATTTAATACCTAGTGAAGAAAGTCATTATGTTAGAAGAGTAATAGCTGTTTCACATGGTCGAGATGATATATATAATGAGCTTGAATGTATTGTTAAATTCGGAGGAGTAATAGAGGATGTAACAGTAGAACACCCTTTATATGGCGAGATAAGGTCAATGCTTATGATAAAAACTCTTATGGAAATTGAAGAATTTGCAAAGAAGTTTAAAGAACCTAGTGTCCAGCCATTATCTTCTTTAACTAAAGGTATACATTTACATACCATAAGAGCAGATAATGCGGAGATTATAGAAGCTATAATAAAAGAATTAAAAGATAAGAACTATTTAATTTCAGATTAGTTTATTTTTAAAGAGGATTACATTTAGTGAATCATAAAGGAGAGATTATTATGGAAAACGTTGCACTTTTAAAATGCAGTGAATATGATGTTGATTTAATAGAAAAAAAATTACGAGAAGGTTTTGAGTTATTAGGTGGAGACGAGTTTTTAAAAAAGTTAATACCAAAGGATAGTATAGTACTTTTAAAACCTAATATGTTAAGTGTAGAAAGTAAAGAATCACCAGTAGTAACGCATTATGCCGTATTTGAGGCAGTTATTAGAATCATTAAGGAATATTCAAATAACATTAGCTTTGGTGATTCTCCTGGTTTCGGAGATTCAAGAAAGGCAGCAGAAAAGTCTGGTCTTATGGAAGTTGCGAATAGATACGGGGTTAATTTCGAAGATTTCAAAGAATCAGTACATGTTAGATTAGATAAGTCTATTTTATGTAAATCTTGGAACATTGCTAAAGCTGCTTATGAGGCTGATGTTGTTATATCACTGCCAAAACTTAAAACACATGCCATGGCATATTATACAGGAGCTATAAAAAATCAGTTTGGTTGTATACCAGGTACTCAAAAAGCAACTTGGCATACAAGAATGCCAGATGCACATAATTTCTGCAAAATGCTTTTGGATTTGAACACAGCGGTCGGGACTAATTTTGCTATTTTGGACGGTATAATTGCTATGGAGGGTAATGGACCTAAAAATGGACAGCCATACAAATTAAATACTTTAATTATGGGTCAGAGTTTAACAGCTGTGGACTCTACTGCTGTTAGGCTCATAGGTTATGATAACCCTTTGGATACACCTGTTCTAAAAGAAGCATATGATAATAAATGGGGAGTTGTAATGCCCCAGGATATAAACATACTTGGCGAAGACTTAGAATCTATGAAAGTAAAAGATTTTAAGCTATGTCGAAAGGGAGGCAGTTTTTATTTTATAAATCCAAAAGTAACTGATTTTCTAAGAGGAATGATAGCACCAAATCCAACTCTTATTAAAGAAAAATGTATAGGGTGTGGTAGATGTGCCGAGGTTTGTCCAGAAAAGCCAGCAGTAATTGAGATGGTTAAACAAGGGGACATATTAAATCCTAAATGGAATATGCATGAATGTATTAGATGTTTTTGTTGTCAGGAATTATGCCCAGTTGGTGCAATTGAAACAAAATATTCGAAGTTAGGAAGATTACTGAAATTAGATAAGAGGTGATTTCTATTAAGCTAAACAAGAAAATAGTAATTATTATAGGACTCATATTATTAGTTCTAACTTTTTTTGGTAATATAGTTAATTTTGCTATAAATATACAGTGGTTTAAGGAAGTGGGCTATTTATCTGTATATTTTACTAAAGTAACATCAATTATAAAATTAATGGTGCCAGTGTTCATAGTAAGTTATATTGCTATATGGACATATTATAAAAATTTTAAAAATAGCATTGTAAGATGGAAAAAAATTTCTGAAGTGAGTAAAAATAAAGGAAAATTAGAACGTAGAATTAGTATTTTAATAAATATTATAATTTCTTTTTTAGTATCTTTTAGCTTTGCAAATAACTATTGGTATAAAATATTACAGTATGTAAATGCTACAAGCTTTAACAGTGTAGACCCATTGTTTAAAAAAGATATTTCATTTTATATATTCAAACTTCCATTAATTGAATCATTATATAAAACATTAACAACAATACTAGTGTTTATAGTTGCAATTACGGTAATAACATATATTATACTAACTGCAAAGGATCATATATTTCATGTTAATAAAGTAGATAAATTTTCTAAATTTAAAATCTTTAGGAGTGGAATAACTAAATTTGCAGGAAGACAGTTTGCCATCGTATCTTCATTAATATTATTATTAGTATCTTTTGGATACTTAATAAAGGCTTGGAACCTAGTATATTCAACAAGAGGAATAGTATTTGGTGCAAGTTATACAGATGTACATGTAACCTTAAGATTTTATCAAATTATAATAGGCATTTCTTTAATTTCAGCTTTGATTACTTTTATAAGTCTATTAAGATATAAAGCAAAACCTATGATTATATCTATAATTGTTATTGTTATTTTAATTTTTGCAGAAAATATAACATCAAATGTAGTTCAAAAATATCAGGTTAAATCAAACGAAAAAACTTTAGAAGAACCTTATATTAAATACAATATAGACAATACGAGAAAAGCTTTTAATATTAACAACACAGAAGAAATTCCTTTTGAAATAAAAAATGATTTGACTATAGAGGACATTAATTTAAACAAAGAAACTATTGATAATACTAAAATCAATTCTTATAAGCCCGCACTAGAATTTTTCAATCAATTTCAGTATTTGAGATATTATTATGGATTTAATGATATAGATATTGACAGATATAATATCAATGGAAAATATAATCAAGTGTTTATAACACCAAGAGAAATTAATTTAGATTCATTACAAGGAAATTCAAATACTTGGCAAAATAGACATCTAGTTTATACTCATGGATATGGTGTTGTTATGAGTAAAGTGAACGCTGTAACCACAGAAGGTCAGCCAGATTTTGTTATTAAAAACATACCACTGGAGAATAATACGGGTATAAAATTAGAAAATCCTAGAATATATTTTGGTGAGAGCACCAATGATTATAGCATTGTAAATACAAAAATTGGAGAGTTAGATTACCCTAAGGGCGGAGCGAACCAATTGAATAATTACGACGGTAAAGCAGGCATAAAGATGAATATTGTAAATAGAATCCTTTTTGCAATAAATAAAAAAAGCACTAAGTTTTTATCATCTGGCGATATTACGTCTAATAGTAAGATATTAATTAATAGAAATATAATTGATAGAGTAAAAAAAATTGCTCCATTTTTAACATATGATAGTGATCCATACATTGTAATAAACAATGGAAGGTTATGTTGGATCATAGATGCGTATGCAACAACAAACAGATATCCGTTTTCACAGCCACAAGGTGGGGTGAATTATATTAGGAATTCAGTTAAAGTTGTTATTGATGCAGTAGATGGAAAGCCCGAATTTTATATAGTTGATAAAAATGATCCTATAGTAAATAGCTATTCAAAGATGTTTCCAGGGTTATTTAAGAGTTCAGAGTTTATTCCTAGTGGGATAAAGGAACACTTTAAATATCCAGAAGGCTTATTTACAGTGCAATGTAATGTATTAAGTAAATATCATATAACAGATGCTGGGGTATTTTATAATGGAGATGATGTGTGGTCTATAGCTACAAATCAAGAGAAAGCTGAGAGTAAAAACGAGAAAAGTGAAGCTTCATACTTAATGATGAAATTGCCAAATGAAAGCAAGGAAGAAATGATTCTACTTGAATACTTCAACACTAAAGGAAGAGAAAACATGGTATCTTTATTTGGGGCAAGAATGGATGGAGATAATTATGGAAAAATGGTTTTATACAAACTACCATCAAAGGAAACAGTATACAGCCCGGTACTGTTTAAACAAAAAATAAATCAAGATACTATAATATCAAAAGAATTATCACTTTGGAATACACAAGGTTCACAGGTTCAATTCGGAGAAACTTTAATTATTCCAATTAAAAATTCGTTACTTTATGTAGTACCTATGTATTTAAGAGCTAAAGGAGAAAAAAGCATACCTGAGATGAAAAAGGTTATAGTGTCTTATGGTGAAAAAATAATTTTAGCTGATAATATAGAGTCGGCTCTGGAGCAAATATTTGATTATGCAGATAAAAATAACACATTAGTACCAGCAAATAGCACGAATTCAAATACAAAAGAACTTCAAATTATAAAAAGTGCTAAAGAATTATATAATAAGGCTTTAGAAGCTCAAAAAAATGGTAAGATGACTGAATATGAGACATCTATTAAACAACTAGGAGACATATTAAACGAAATACAAAAGTGAATAATATATAAATATGTTTGATGAGTAAAAACATGTTAAAATCAATCAGTTTTTTACATGATTCAGATGACATTATATTATCATAAACTGTTATCTTAGGGCATATATTGTTATATGCCCTATTTTATATAGTATAATTAAGGGTAGAATACTTAATAATGTTTAAAATGAGAAAAATACCGTATGTAACAAAGGAATTTGAGATATAATGTCGAAAAAGGTATATATATGAGAATATTAGAGTGTGAAGGGTATGGGGGTATATTATGAAATATATAAATAAAAATTTGTATAGGGGTGGTAAAAATACATTATGTATTGGTACAGATGATTTAAATATTAATAGTATACATACAATATCAAAAAAATACATTTCAGATGCTATTATCAATAATGAAAAAGTCATTTTTTTTACAGATAATATATCTTATAAAGATATTGAAAAGAATTTTAATAACGATGAAGATTTCATAAAGAATAATACAGACAATTTTCAAATAAAAACATATGATATTGCTACATTTGATTCTGGCTGCAAAAATTTTCAGGGAATTATTAATATAATTCTTGATACTAAACAAAAGTTGAGAGTAGTGTGGGATTTTAAAAATATAATTAAAAGTGATTCTAAATTAGAATCTGTAATTAAATGTGTTAAAAAGATAGTAGAGTCCTCAAAAGATAATATTCTTAATATGGTTTATATTTACAACAATACATATAAATTAAATGGATTAAGAGGTCTTAGCGATTTATTTCAAACATTAATCATCATAGATAGGAATAAAGAAATGGTATTTACAAATAAAAATGAAATAGAAAAAGCAATATGGATGCTTCAGTCTAACTCTTTATTAATATATCAAAACGGAATAATGCAAAATAGACTAATACAAAACGAAAAACTGAAAGCAATGGGTGAAATGGCCGCGGGTATAACCCATGATATTAATAATATACTTACACCAATTGTAGGGTTTGTTCAACTTTTAAAGGATAGAACTAAGGAAAAAGAAAGTTTAAAATTACTTAATGTTATTGAAATTTGTGCTTATGATGGAATTAATATTACAAATAAGGTAAAAAGATTAACTAAAAAATATAAATATGGAGAACCTGAAATTTTTAACATAGATAGTGTAATATCAGATGCAATAGAGTTAACCAAAAGTAAGTGGTTAACAGAAAGCATTTTTAAAGGTATAAAAATAGATATAATTAGAGAATTAAAATCTAATGGGGTTGTGCAAGGAAATATAACAGAGATAAGAGAGGTATTTATAAACATAATCGGAAATGCAATAGAAGCTATGCCGGTAGGTGGTTCAATAGGTATTAGTACAAAGAATCAAGCAAGTAGTGTTATTATAGAAATAAGAGATAATGGAATTGGAATGAGCAAAGAAATTCAAAAGAGAGTATTTGAGCCGTTTTTCACAACAAAAGGTAATAATGGGTCAGGACTTGGTTTAAGTATTTCATATAGTATAATACTTTCACATAAAGGAAGTATGGAAATTGAAAGTGAAGAAAATGTTGGAACTTCTTTTATTGTTAAATTGCCAATATGTGAGAAAATAATTAAGGATAGTGATGATATAGTAAGTCGGGATATTGATTTTGAAGGAAATGTTCTTGTTATTGATGATGAGGAGCAAATAAGAAATGTTGTTTCTAGTATGATAAAGTCAATTACAAAATGTAAAATAAAGACATGTGGATGCGACAATTTGGATTCAGAGTTAAAAAGGAGAAAATATGATATAATTGTATGTGATTTTACTATGCCGAGTATAAATGGATTTCAAGTTGCTGGAAAAGTTAAAGAAATAAATAAAAACACATATTTTTGCCTTATGACAGGGTGGGTAGGATCTTTTGAAGGCCAAGAAATGAATAACGTAGATTTCGTTTTAAATAAACCTATAAATAAAGAAAGTTTAAAGCAAATGTTTTTTAGTTATGATAGAAAGTAATAAAAATTAGAGAATAGTTAAAATTATGATTCGAGCGCTAACAAAAGGAAGAATAGAAGACTATTCTTCCTTTTTTAGTGATTTTTTTAAATAATTTGAACATATTGCGTCGCTTGTTAAAAAAAAGGATATAATAATAATGTGAAACAATAGTTTTGTTTTAGGCTGGAGGGTTATAATGGACTATGATGTACTTATTTTGGGCGGAGGAATAATTGGATGTGCAGTGGCATATGAAATTTCAAAATACAATCTTAATATAGCTGTTATTGAAAAAGATTATGATATAGCTGATGATGTTGCAGTAATAAATACTGCTATGGTATATGACGGTGTTGAAAGTGAAGATACTTTAACTGCAAAGCTTGAACGCATGGGAAATAAAATGATGGATAAAGTAAGTGCTAAATTTAATGTTCCTTTTAAAAGATGTGGTTCTTTAATAATTGCTCAAACTGATGAAGAAGTTGGAATAATTGAAAATATATATAATAGAGCAATAGAGCGTGGAACAAAAGATGTATTAATGTTACAACCAGATTACATATATGAAATGGAACCAAATTTAAATGTTGATATAAAAAAAGCACTATATTCTAAAAACACTGGTGTAGTTTGTCCATTTGATTTGGCATTATCTTATGGAGAAGTAGCTTTTGATAACGGTGTAAAATTTAAATTAGAAGAAGAGGTAATAGACATTAAACAGATACCAAAAGGTTTTAGTGTTATTACTAATAAAAACAAATTTACTTGCAAAATTGTAATAAACACAACTCCTTCAGAAAATTACAGTGTATTAAATGACAAAAAACTTGATTCAAATAATAAAAAAATTAATGCAAACGATAATGAAGGAATATTAAAATACATACTCCTAGATAGCAATAAAAAGTCAAGATTTTCTCATGCATTATTTATGATTAATTCAAAAGGAGAAAGAATTTACACACTTCCAACAATGGAAGGAGATACTGTAGCTGCCATAAGTACAAGAGAGAATATTAATTATAATGAAGTAGTTAATAGGGTGTCTAAAATAACAAGTAGTGTAAATGATATGGATGTCAAAATGTTTTTAGATTGGCCTTTTTTTGAAGAACCACTGGTAATTGATGATAGCGGTATAGATAATGGACTTATTCAAATTAAAGGAAAACATTATGGCATAGTTACAATGACTCCTGCTATAGCAAATATAGTTTGTGAGAGTGTAGTTAGCAAGATGAAATGCAAGCTAAAAAAAGATTTCAACGATAAGAGAAGAGAATATTATAAGTTTAGAGAATTATGCGATGAAGAAAGAAAAAGAATTATTAAGTTAGATAAAAAATATGGTAAAATAATATGTGGATGTCAAAAGGTTACTGAAGGGGAAATAGTAGATGCTATACGGAGACCTTTAGGTGCACGAACTGTAGAAGGAGTTAAAAGAAGAACAGGTGCTGCATTTGGGAGTTGCCAAGGAGCACATTGTTTAGATAAAATTGTTTCTATTTTAGCAAGAGAGACCAATAAAAAAATGACTGAGATAGTTAAGGACTCAAAAAATTCTAATATTGTACTATATAGAATAAAAGAATTTGATAGTATGTAGGAGATGAGTTTATTTGATGGAAGAAACGGATAACCATTTTAATGAAAAAAAAGCAATATTAACAACTTTAGTTAGGATAAAGGGATCTACTTTGTGTAATGTAGTTCCAGTAAAAAGTACTAAACCTATTAATACAAGGTTATGGATTGAATGCTCTAAAGCATTAAGTAGAATTCACGTAGGTCCACCTATAAAAATAGGTGATGTGGTATGTAAGAACATACTTAATACTGGGGTTGATATTATTTGCACAAAAAATATTGAAAGAAACGATATAGAAATATAATATTACATAAGAGTAAGATTAAATATTAATAATATACTTAAGGAGGAATAATTATGTTAGATATAAAAAGAATAAGAAATAATCCAGAAGAAATAAAAAAGTTATTGGAAAACAGAGGTGAAAGCTTTCAGGTATCAGTAATTGATGAGGTTGTAACTCTTGATAAAAAAAGAAGAGATATATTAGTTGAGGTTGAAGAATTAAAAAATAAAAGAAATACCGAATCTGCACTTGTACCAAAGCTTAAGAAAAGTGGAGAAGATGTACAAGAAATAATGGCTGAAATGAAAAAATTATCAGATGAAATTAAAAATTTCGACATTGAGGTAACGCAGCTGGATGAAAAAATTAAAGATATTATGTTAAGTATTCCAAGTATTCCGAACGTAAATGTACCACTGGGAGATACAGATGAAGACAATGTAGAAGTGAAAAAATGGGGAGAACCCACAAAGTTCAATTTTGAAGCTAAAGCTCATTGGGATATAGGTGTAAACAATGATATTTTAGATTTTGAAAGAGGTGGAAAAATTACAGGCTCAAGGTTCACTGTTTATAAGGGACTAGGAGCAAGACTTGAAAGAGCACTAATAACTTATTTTTTAGATCTTCATGTTGACACAAATGGATATACAGAAATATTGCCTCCATACATGGTTAATAGACAAAGTATGATTGGTACTGGTCAATTACCTAAATTTGAGGAAGATGCCTTTAAAGTGGCTAATACAGACTATTTCTTAATACCTACAGCTGAAGTACCGGTTACAAACATATATAGAGATGAAATATTAAACGGGAAAGATTTGCCTATAAAACATGTTGCTTATAGTGCTTGTTTTAGACAAGAAGCAGGTTCAGCAGGAAGGGATACCAGAGGTCTTATAAGGCAGCATCAATTTAATAAAGTAGAACTTCTTAAATTTACAAAACCTGAAGATTCATATGCAGAACTAGAAAAATTACTTGTAGATGCAGAGTCAGTATTACAAGGGCTTATGCTGCCATATAGAATAGTTAAGATATGCAAAGGTGATTTAGGCTTTACAGCATCATTTAAATATGACATTGAGGTTTGGATGCCAAGTTATAACAAATATGTTGAAATATCAAGTTGTAGTAATTTTGAAGACTTCCAAGCAAGACGTGCTAATATTAGGTATAAAGATGATAAAAAGGATAAAGCTAAATATATTCATACATTAAATGGATCAGGAGTAGCAGTGGGAAGAGCTTTAGCTGCAGTTCTTGAAAATTATCAAAATGAAGATGGATCAGTTACTATTCCTAAGGTTTTATTGCCTTATATGGGAGCAAACATAGTAATTTCAAAATAAATGTTTTACATAATGAAAAATAACTTAATAAATATAAATAAACAACTTGAAGATTTAATATTAAGTTGTTTATTTATTATAAAGATGTAAATTAAAAGATATATTTTATAAATAAATATATAAATACGTTGACAGTAAATAACTATGCTGATATAATAATGCATGTTGTTGAATGTGGAGGGATGGTCGAGTTGGTTTAAGGCACCGGTCTTGAAAACCGACGTACGTGAAAGCGTACCGTGGGTTCGAATCCCACTTCCTCCACCATTNTTTTNAAAGAAACAAAGAAATAAAAGCCATGGAGAAATACTCAAGTGGCTAAAGAGGTGCCCCTGCTAAGGGTATAGACTGGGCAACCGGTGCGAGGGTTCAAATCCCTCTTTCTCCACCAGGAACATCTAACGACTGTTAGGTGTTTTTTTACTTTATCATATAGATACTTAGCTTATTAAATTGCAAAATTATTATAATGAATAAGGAGAGAATATGCTAAAAGGTAATAGAGTATTATTGAGGTGTGTAGAGAGAAGAGATTTAAATATATTTTTTGATATTTGGGCTGATGCAGACGTTAGAAGACTTGACGGCAGTTTTAGATTACCTCCATCAAAAGAGGATGTATTAAGTAATTTTAATAAATTTATTAATCTTGATAAAAAATATCTTAGTATTATAAATGACAAAGGAATAGTTGTAGGATATGTAACCTATAGAGAAATTAGTGAAAATAAAAATGTATATATATTAGGCATAACGATAGCTCAACCCTTTTGGAATAGGGGATATGGACAAGACTCCGTGAATGTATTATTAAAATATCTATTCATGGATATGGCTGTGCATAGAGTAGAACTAGAAGTACTAGATTTTAATTTAAGAGCGATTAATTGTTATAAAAAATGTGGTTTCTTGCAAGAGGGAAAAAAGAGAAAGTCTTGCTTTTCAAATGGTGATTATAGGGATGTAATTATTATGGGAATTCTAAGAGAGGAATTTATAAATCGTAGTTTATAAATAAAACTTTACTCTTAATATATAATATGTTAATATAGTAATGAGATTTATGCGTTGGTAGCTCAGTTGGATAGAGTAGCTGGCTACGAACCAGTTGGTCGCAGGTTCGACTCCTGTCCGACGCACCAAAGAAACCCTAGAAGTTGTAATGCTTCTAGGGTTTCTATTATTTTTTGTAGGTTATATAAAATATGAAAAGGCGCCAATTCGACGCCTTTTATTTAAATTGTTATTCATTTAGATCCTGGCGCTAAATAAAATCATAATTTTATTTATAAATGGTTAACAGTGTTACTACCCAATGAATATACTGTGAAATGTAAAGGTTAGAATATTAAATTCGGGTGCTTTATTATTTCAGGGTTTGCAGAACTTTTTCTAGGTATTGGAGGTGATAGAATAATGGGTCAAAACAGGACAGCGAAACTGAAGAAAAGACAGAGACAGAAAAAGAATAATCTGCTCATTTTTATCTTAAGTCTAATTTTTTTCTGCTTCATCGTAACAACTTCTTTTGCAGAGACACCAGCTTCAACAACTGCTCCTGCAGAAACTCCAACTAACATAGTTTCTCCTACAAGTAATCCATGGATTGTAACTGACCTTGCGGATTACCCACCTGGTGCACTTGTGACTCTCAGTGGGGGTGGCTGGACCAGTGACAGTGAAGTGAGTATTATGATTGAAAGTAGTTCCGGTACAACGCAAAACTGGAAACTTGAGCAGGTCGCGACTGTGGTAGCTGATGGTTCAATTGAACTTCAGTTCAATCTACCAGAGTGGTATATCCCATTGTATAACGTAACTGTTACAGGCCTGACAACATCACGGATTGTAACAAATACATTTACAGATTCTGAAGGCGCCTATTCGTTAACTTTGTCAGCTGCAGATCCGTCCGTAAGCAATCAACCTTATCTTCCGACATATAAAAAACTGGTTCCTACAGCGATATCAAGTCTACCTACTGGAAGAGCAAGTGATCCTTTGGCTAATGCTGTTTTCGGAAATCCAAAAGATTCAGTTCAGTCTCTTTCGCCAAAGGATATGGCGCTTGGAACAATAGTTCCTTTTGAAGTTAAAATA
>JGI24142J45722_1001261_pt1 | contig 12688 bp, 9 predicted proteins | sample BarGraIncu00431A_FD_45722 | JGI IMG/M metagenome (IMG submission 45722) | reverse complement strand
GACTACCCCAGAACTCCAGCACCTGCGGCTAAGGCGTGGCGGGTGTGCTTTAACAACCAGTGGCTTGACCGGTGCTATGTATAAAACAGGTCGCCAGCCCTCGTTCCACCTGCGCAAGTAGCTACCAAATGCATAGCATCTACATCCATTCTTTAGCCGCCGGATGGGCAGCGCACAAGCGCCATGCATGGATTTTGTTTTTAATTCGAGCACGGCCCCTTTTTCGAGCCTGGCCCCTTTGATCCAAGGTCAGTAAAGTGCCGGCGTTTACAGGGACAGTCAGCGCGTTTTGACTTCACCGAAATTCATTTTCCCTATAGCCAAAGCAGATTCACGACTACCCTGCAAAACGAGGCCGTCAACATTTTTCATGGAGTGAACAATTTGAACGGCTTCCTCCAGCATGACTCCCGCAAAGGGCTTGCCGAGTCTGCTATCGGTTGAGGTTGTGTAAAAGACCACGACGGAGCCCTGTGACGTTTGTGTAACTGGGATGGTTATTGAACTCCCAGGAGTTGCAGGTTGGCGCCCCCACTTGGAGATAGGCGGGGGATTTACAACGTTAAAAAATACCCTATCCCCCGCGAACTGATCCAAATCAGCTATCGAGACTTCTGCTTGGTAATTTGCCAAGATAAATGACTCCAAATTCATGGCTTATTTTGTACCTTTCCGAGTGTTGAGAACGTGTATTCATAACCGGGTAGTGCGGTGTTAGTCATGCAAGCAGCCCAATAACATTTACCCATGTTTGGCCCCATCAAATCACTGAGTGGCGTTGGCGAATTTACACGAATAGCTGTTCCGGTAATCCGAGCCTGACCCCTTTGATCTTTGAGCCTGGCCCCTTTGATCTTTGGCCCCTTTGATCTTGGAACCAAGCCATCGTGGGTGGAAACGGGGAGTTCTATGGCTGAGGATCTGGCTTGGGAGTTCATCTCTCTCTCTTGACTCGGCAATGCAACTGCATTACCATGGGCAAGTTGTGAATTTGGAGTGCGAAATGCCAGCCATCCTTGAAGTTGAATCATCGCTGACCGACCGTTACCAAACGACGGTTCCAGAAACCGTGCGCGACGTACTCAAGCTGGGCAAGCGCGACAAAATCCACTACACCATCCGCTCCAGCGGAGAAGTCGTGCTAACGCGTGCGACCGTCTCGCAAGGGGACGACCCGATGCTTGGCCAGTTCCTGGGCTTCCTTGCCAGCGACATTGCAGCACACCCTGAGCGCTTGCAATCTGTAGACGCTGGCCTCGTTCGTCGGCTTCAGACTCTGGTTGGTGATACTGCAGTCGATTTCGACGCCGCGTTGCTGGCCGCCGATGAATGAGTGCAGACAAGATTTCGCCATTGGTCATCCATGGTTGGACCGTTTTTTCTCATCCGCTATTTCTTGCACAAGTCGAGGCCATAACCCGGCAGGTTGAGAGTTTGAAACAAAAGGACCCCGTGGGGTACGTGACGAAGAACGCCAGCAAGCGGTTGGCGGCCATCACAAAGCTGGCTTTCGACGTCATCCCGCAAGACCCGACGCGCCCAGAATACCGACAAGGCAACACCTTGGGTGAAGGCCATAAGCACTGGTTCCGCGCCAAGTTCTTCCAGCAATATCGATTGTTCTTTCGTTTTCACGCATCGAGCAAGATCATCGTTTTTGCTTGGGTCAACGACGACGATACAAAACGTGCGTACGAGAGCGGCAACGATGCCTACTTGGTTTTTCGAAAGATGCTGGAAAGCGGCCACCCACCGGACGATTGGGCGCAACTACTCGCTGAGTGCCAGCAGCATGGCGGTAAAAAAGGCATCGCACGAAACAAGTCTGGTACCCGATAGGTTGCCAACCAAATACTTGCCACAGATTCAGCGATGTAGGTTAAAAAGTCGTAGCAGGCAGGCCGTGTTTTCACAACTTTACACAATGTCCACTTTTTGGGGCTTGGGCTGATTAAGCCCATTACTCGGTGTACTCCCTTGTGCCGGTCGTTCTTTGGTGACGTCATACGTGTATGACGCACCAAGCTGTGTCAGTGTGACGGGAGTGTAGGCGTCAGTGGTGCCAAAGGCGCGTCGCAACAGTGTGAAGCTGGTGGTGCCATTTGGCGGCGTGAAGGTATAGTCATGCGCGGGTCGTTCACCGCCAGCACGTTGCCCCAGCGGTCGACTTCTCTTTGGATGCGGGGGATGGCGGTGTCGTGCTTGTGATTGAATCATTCGCTACTTAATTGATAGCTGGTTACGCAGGTGGAACGGGGGCTGGAGGCCTGTTTTGCTTTGAAGATGGCTTGGGCAGGGTGGGGTAAGCAAGCTAGCGGTCAGCACCCCGGCACCGCCCAAGGTGGTCGTAGTAGGTCTTGTCGGTCCAGCCCAGGGCGTTGGTGTGGCTGATGCGCTGGCCCAGGGCGTCGTATTGAGGTTTGGCAATTGACCGTCGTCGCGATTGAGCATGTGATCGTTGGCGTTGTATGGAAAATCGGCCTGTAGCCCTTATTAATCCTTGGCTAATAGCTATATATTTTGTAGCAAAGACAGAGCTGCTTTTTAATTCGAGCCTGGCCCCTTTGATTGAGCCTGGCCCCTTTGATTGTGTTTATTTATTCTTTAGTCGCTACTGAATTTATAGCTGCTAACGCACTGAATACGGGGGCTGTAGGCACTTTTTACTCGAAAGACTTGCCTGCTGTTTGATCTCTTTCTGGCAATCCGAGCCTGGCCCCTTTTCCTTAGTTGCGACTACCCCAGAACTCCAGCACCTGCGGCTAAGGCGTGGCGGGTGTGCTTTAACAACCAGTGGCTTGACCGGTGCTATGTATAAAACAGGTCGCCAGCCCTTGCTCCACCTGCGCAAGTAGCTACTAAATACATAGCATCTACATCCATTCATTAGCCGCCGGATGGGCAGCGCGCAAGCGCCATGCATGGATTTTGTTTTTAATTCGAGCACGGCCCCTTTTTTCCTGAGGGTTGGCAATTGACCGTCGTCGCGATTGAGCCAGTGATCGTTGGTGCTGTATGGAAAATCGGCCTGTAGCCCTTATTAATCCTTGGCTAATAGCTATATATTTTGTAGCAATGATGGAGCCATTTGTTAATCCGTGTTAATCCGTGTTAATCCGTGTTAATCCGAGCCTGGTCCCTTTTTCTGCGAAAAGTGCTACCGCAGTTTTGTCACTCCGGCGTTGTACAGCGCCCAAGCGGCTTTGCGGCCCTTTTCTTTTTCTCCAACATCAAAGGCTGTGAACATTTCTTGCAGCTTGCTATCGACGAACTCGGCTTGCTCTAAGTCACGCGTGCCTGCCAGGGCGTTGTCTTCCATTCGGTGGCGATTGCCAAAAAATTCATCGCGATGACTAAAACAACCACAGGATTGAAAGTAACGGTCGATGTCTTGAATGGGGTCTACGTCACAGGCAAAAAGGTGGCTGCAGATTTCCTTAAAAACAGCCGCATCGTCTTTGATCAGGACTTACCCCGCTGGAACTATCTCGCTATTGCGAGACTATGTTGATATCTGGAAGTTATTCTTTGCCAGATCCTTATCTCGCTGAGATCCCGGTTCAACCGGCTTGGGCGTTGACATCCAAGCATGAAGTGCCCGCAACAGAGGTTGTTTCTTTGCCTGGTGGGTTTGCATGCGGTGCAAAATGTCGTTAAGGGTCGTCATCGCTTCCTTGATGTGCGGTCCTTTGTTAAGCATGACACACTCGGCCCGTTCGCCCATGGCCGCGTCAGTAATCTCAGCGCGGGTGGGTAAGCCAGTTTTGGCCAAGGTCTCCAACACTTGGGTCGCCCAAATCACTGGCATATGGGCAGCCTCCGCCGCCCAGAGAATTTCCTCCTGGATTTCCGCCAGTCGTTCGTAGCCACATTCAACTGCCAGGTCACCACGGGCAATCATCACCCCCGCCGCCTTGTTGGCCATCGCTGAAAACAACAATTCCGGGAGGATTTCAAAGCTGCGGCGAGTCTCAATCTTCAGCATGATGCCGAGGTTCGGCACCCCGAGGTCACGCAGGTGGTCACGCAGGGCTTGTACATCGCTGGCACGTTGCACAAATGACAGCCCGACCAGATCAGCCAACTTGGCCACGATGACCAAGTCTTCGCAATCCTTGTCGGTCAGGGCCGGCAAATTCAGTTTGCTATCGGGCAGATTGATTCCTTTGTCGCCCGCTAGTTTTTCCCCGCTATCTCTTGCTTGGGTGATTTCTACTTCCAGCCAATCTTGCTCAATACGGCGGATGACCCCACCAATACGACCATCGTCGAACCAGATGCGCTCCCCGATGCTGACCTGTTCAAATACCTCCGGCAAGGTGCAGGAGATGTTGGGAACAGCGTGATCTCCATGTTCACATTCGCCACTATCAAAACGAGTCAGACGCAAGAGGCTGCCGCACTTCAGCAGCAAGGTTCCCTCACGACAAGGTAGATCGGCTAGGCGAGTGGTGCGCCGTCCGCCTCGCTTGCTGCGGCGTTTGAGCTTTGTTTCCGGCACTAGATGTGCAGTCTGATGGCACTCTGCCAATACACCGTGGTTATCCCGGTTAATCACCATAAGGCTGCGTTTTGCGCCTGATGCATCGGCGAAATCAAGGTAGTCGCCTGGTTCAAGGAGAGCCACCCAGTGCGCATCCNCCCCCAGTTGCACCGTCGCGCCTGCCACTGGAACGATCGCCCCAGCGGGTCTTAGGCTGACTCGGGCATTCATCAGAACATTACCGAAAACATCTCGCTGCGGCCGCAACTTCAGCACAAATGGACCGGGAGAAATAGGACCGGTACGCAATTTTGGTCCCCCAAGGTCCATGAGTATGTGCACCTGTCGACCCATTGCCGTAGCGGCACGATGCACATTCGCCGCCATGGCCTGCCACTCGGAAGAACCATCATGGGCGCAATTGATGCGGGCGATATCCATGCCCGACTCGGTGAGTTGCCGCACCAAGCCAAAATCTACTGCCGCTTCAGTGGGCAGCGTGACCATGATGCGAACATTTCTTCCCGTCGTTGGCGGTCCAAGCAGATCTACCGTATGCTGTTCAAGGAGTTTTCGGCTGCTTTGAATGCCGACCGGCTCCACTTTGTCAGATGGTTGCCAGACTTGCCCGGTTAATTGATAAAGAATAACGAGAATCTTGTCGATATTGGCGAGAACATGGGATTCAGAATGACCAAGGGATGACAAACCAATGTGGCCCAGACTTTCCTGTAGCAGACGCAAGTCGCTGTGACGAAGCGCCAAATAATGTGCCAAATTACGGGCGCTTGCTCGGTAACTGGGGTTGACGCCCTTTAGCCAAGGTGCCAAGGCAGCTTCCTGTGTGTGCATGCTTTTTCGCACGGACAGCAACTGCGAAATGATCGTTTCAAACGAGTCGATATCAGCGCGTTTCATTTGATGTTTGCTATTTTCCATGGCGTTCAGCTTCAGACGCTGCGAGAGGCCAGCAGGGGGCGCATGGCGTTCAAGGTTGCGAGTAGGCCGGATCCATTGCTGATCAGGGTGCAGGCCATGGGCGACATCAGTCCGGTGGGAACCGCCAGCGCCAGAGCCAAAGTGTTGGCACCGGCAATCAGGCTGAAGTTCTGACGCACCAGGGCCAAGCCATCGCGGCAGATGTCCATGGCGGGCAGCAACAGGTGCAGACCTTCTTCCATCAGCACCACATCGGCGGCGGCGCGGGCAATGTCGGCGCCGTCCACCAGCGAGATGCCGACATCGGCCTGGGCCAGGGCAGGCGAGTCATTCACGCCATCGCCGACCATGGCAAACGGTCCGTATTGCAAGCGCAGGCTGCGCACGATCTCGGCCTTGTCATGGGGCAGTATTTCGGCGTACACCGTGTCAATGCCGACGGCTTGCGCCACACGGCGGGCCACACCTTCGCGGTCGCCGGACAGCATGACGATATGTTCCACGCCGCGCGCGCGCAGTCCGGCCACCACGGCGCGGGCCTCAGGTCGGGGTGCGTCGCTGCAAGCAATGGCCCCCACCAGGCTGTCGTCCAGCGCTACTAGCAGGGCGATATGGCCGTGGCGTTCCGCCTCGGCCAGGTACTTGGCGGCCTTGCCGGTGGCAATGCCGATGCTGCGCAAGAAGCGTTCACTGCCCACATGCAGGCGCTTGCCGGCAATCACCGCTGTCACTCCCATGCCGATGATGAACTGCACATCGTCGCACAACGGCAATGTCAGCCCGCGCACTTGCTCGGCGTGCCTGACCAAGGCACACGCCACTGGATGGCGCAGCTGCGTTTCGGCTGCGGCGGCCAGTTGCAGCACACGGTCGACACTGATGCGGGCATGAAAGGGTTTCACATCCAGTATGGCTAGGTGGCCGCAGGTCAAAGTGCCGGTTTTGTCAAAGGCAATGCCGCGAAGCGTCGCCAATTTTTCAACGTGGTGGCCGCTCTTGATCAGAATGCCTTGTCGCGCCGCGCGCGTCATGCTGGCCAGAATGCTCGTCGGAGCGGCCACCCGGATGCCGGTGCCGTAATCCACAATCGCCATTGACATGAAGCGGTCCATATTGCCGGTGAGCGCCAGCATGGCCACATTCACACCCAGCAGTGGTGCCACCAAGCGGTCGGCAAACTGCTCGGCATAGTTCTGAATTCGGGTTTCACCCACTGGGGCGGCTTCGATCACCTGCACGATTTTGGCCACCACGGTGGCTGCGCCGACTTCAGTTATCTGCACCGTGATTGAACCCTCCACAATCGACGAACCGGCAAACACCATGTCGCCAGCGCGCCGCGTGGCTGGCACCGATTCACCAGTGATGTGGCGCTGGTCGACGGCGGCCACGCCGCTGCTGATCATGCCGTCGGCTGGCACCAGGTCACCAGCCAGCATCAGCGCCATCTCATTGCACAGCAGCGACTGTGCCGGAATCAGCGTTACGCTGCCGTCGGCCTCAAGGCGCCTGGCTTGCACGGTCTGGAAGTCCAGCAACTGGCGGATATGGCCGTGCGACTGGCGCGCGGTAAGCTCTCGCACCACATCGCCCAGGTGCACCATCATCGCCATCAGGGCTGCAGTGCGCGGCTGGCGGCGCAGCACAGCAATCCCCAGCGCCAATCCATCCAAAAAATCGACATTCAAACGCCGCTCGTTGATCAGAGTAGACAGGGCGCGCTTCCAGATCGGCAGACCAGTCAGCAGAATCAGCAGCAGGTCAAGCCCGAAGCCACCAGCCGGGCCGAGCAGCAAGGCCGTAGCCGCCCAGGCCATGGCACGAAAGGGGCTGGGTTCGCGGCTCTCGGTTTCGCTCTGCTGGGACTGGCAGGTAGGCACTGCGACTGACAGCAGCAGGGATGGCAGCAGCAACATTTCAAACAGCGCGTCTACCGAACCCAAGTGCACCACTGTGACCGATTCGCAGGCCGGGTTCAGGCGAAAGCTGGACACCAGCGGGCTGTTGCCCAGCCGGGCGCTGACGCGTTCTCGCACGGCGGTATCGACGCGCATGCGTGCAACGCGGATGCGACAGCGCCCCGGAGTCATATGCAGCAACAGATAACTGGAGCTGGTCAGGGATAGGCCAGCCTTAAGGTTTGGTTCTTGCATGGTAGGGACCGGTAGACATAATCTTGACCGCCGGTGGGTTGATGCGCTGACGGTGCAATGAAAGAAAGGAGTTGAACGCAAAGGTTCCCAGACTCAGCCACATGGGGGTGCCCCGTCCGCGTGCCTGGCGCATCGACGTGGCAGCAGCAAATGCCAACGGCAGCAACAGCTTGAGGTCCAGATATCCGTCACTGGCCCGGCGCAGGCTGGAGTCCAGCTGTTCCGCGCTGGATACGATGCCTTCGGCCAAACGCGAGTGCCGCGCCAAGTAATGCGAGCCGGATGCGACAGCCTCTCCAACGCCGGCCAGCAGCGCGTCATCGCCTTCCAGGCGCAGCCAGGTATTCACAACCGGATCGTCTTGCAGCCGAAAGTGAAACACCGTGTCTGCCGGGCTGTAGTTAATGACAATGCTGGAAGATGTCGCATTGACCCGCACACTCTCAACACCCTGCAGAGTGGCGATGGCCTTCTTTACTGCAGCAAAGAAGTCCTGCTCTGCCGGGACGCCCAGCACCTTGAGCCGCATGCGCCCGGGCATGTGGTGGGCAATGCGGGCCGTGCGCGCGACCCGGTTTTGGCTGTGTGTCACTTTATTGCACGGGCTGTGCTTCGCCGACTGGGACGGACTCGGACTCTGGCTTATCTTTTCTAGCCGTATTGGATTGCTCCTGCTCGTGCTTCACTTCGGCCACCAGATCGTGCACCTGTTCGCTGGTTTCAGCCATCACTTCGCGCGCCTTTTGGGTCATGAAAAATCCAGCACGCACCGCGCCCTTGATGGCCGGGCGCACGTAGGCACCCATTTCGGGGAACAGCTTGCCCAGCAGAATGGCACCAGCGCCAATGATCAGGCCCGGAATCAGTTCCACCTCGATCAGTGCTGCACCGACGACGATAGCCGCTGCCGTGGCCACCGAAGCGGCGTCACCGGATACCAGATCTTTGCCGCGTGCCACCAAATGGCTGAGTCGGGGTTTGACCGAAGGGGACTGGCGCTCATGCCGGGTGTTTTCGTGGGCTTGTGCATAGGCCGCGTCTTCAACCGCATTTTTATCAACAGCAGGCTTTCGCGAGCGGCGGGCGCTGGTGGCGCTCTGCAAACCATCTGTGTTGTTGCTCGCCCGTGTGGTGCGCTTTGATTTTGTTTCTGAACTCTTGATTTGTGTAACCACGTATTTCTCCATGCTGGTTCTGCTACGCCCTCGGCGCGCCAGAGTCAAGGGCTGACTCTGTGCCTCTACAGTAAATGCCAGCGCGGCCAGTGTCTGTTCGCCAGCGTACCAACGCACAGTGCGGCAACGCACCGACTCACGGCAGCGCCGTCGCCAAGAATCCTACGGATGAAACACACACATTGGCTTGTACTTCCCCTTCTTGCCATCAGCCCTTGCGTGCTGGGGGCTCCGCCCTTGCCCACCGGCGGAGTGCTGCAACCGTCGGTGGGCAGCGTGGTTCCATCCAGCGCTGTGCCGCAACTAGAGATCCAGCCGTCCAGAACAGGGCTAGCAGCGCCGGACGCGGACGCAGATCGCCTGAAAATTGTGGTCAAAAGCCTGCACATTGCCGGCGCGCAGGTGTTTGCACAGTCAGAGTTGATTGAAGTTTGCGGCTTCAGTGTCGGCACGGCCTACACCCTCACGCAGGTGCGCGCCATGGCTGCCCGCATCGAACGCTATTACCAGGACCATCACTATCCGGTGGCGCAAGCCTATTTGCCAGCGCAGGACATCAACGATGGCGCCATCACGATCACCGTGGCCGAAGGCCACTATGGTCAGGTGCTGGTGCGCAACCAGTCGCATATATCCGCTGGCGTGTTGTCGGATGTTTTGCAAGACATCAAGACCGGTGACTTGGTAGCCGCAGAAGCCCTGGAAAGCCAGTTGCTGCAGTTGTCGGATTTGCCCGGTGTGCAGATCAAGTCCGCCTTGGTGCCTGGCGCCACATTTGGCAGCAGCGACTTGATGGTGGACGTGTTGCCGGGTCGGCGTGTGACCGGCAGCATTGATGCCGATAACGCAGGCAATTACTACACCGGAGCCCAGCGGATAGGTACCACGATTTTTCTGAACGAGCCCACCGGCGAGGGTGATGTTGCCAGTCTGCGCCTGCTGACCTCGGGCGAGGGCCTGAATTACTTTCGCGCCGCCTACCAGTTGCAGGTGGGTCAGGTCCGTGTGGGCGCGGCCTTTAGCAGTCTTGAGTACGCCCTAGGCCAGGAGTTTGAAAATCTGCTGGCCAACGGCACGGCTCGCAGCATGGGCTTTTTTGGTAGCTATCCGCTGCTACGTTCACGCAATGCAAACCTGTATCTGGGTGCCAGCTACGAGAGCAAGCGCTTTGAAGATCGACTGGATTCGGTGGCGTCCATAACTGAAAAGGCGGCTCATATCTTCATCGCCAGCCTCACAGGTGATCGGCGTGACAACCTGGGTGCTGGCGGGCTGAGTGCCTTTGCGCTGACCCTGTCTTCGGGCGACATCACCATCCAGACGGCGGCGGCATTATCTTTCGATGCCACCACGGCGCAGATCAATGGCCACTTTAACAAGCTGGGGTACAGCGCTAGTCGCTTGCAAAACCTGAACCCCTCTTTCGCGTTGTACGCCGGTATCAACGGCCAGTTGGCAGCCAAAAATCTGGATGTCTCGGAAAAGATGGTGCTAGGCGGCATGTTTGCCGTACGCGCTTATCCCGAAGGTGAAGGCTATGGCGATGAAGGCTACGTGCTGAATCTGGAGGCCCGCTGGCTGATACCGCACTGGTCGCCACGGGGTATCGGTCAACTGCAACTGGTCGGCTTTATCGACACCGGCAGCGTCACGCTCAATAAAAATCCCTGGAGCGCTGAGTCCAATCAGCGCAGCCTGAGTGGGGTCGGTATAGGTCTGAACTGGTATGCGGCTGATAAGTTCCAGTTGCGCCTGGCTTACGCCCACAAGCTCGGCAACGAGGCGGCTCGGTCCGCACCTGATGCCAATGACCGCTTGTGGCTGCAATCCATTAAGTATTTTTAATACGTTACCTGCCCTCCAGCCTACGCTTACTTATGTAGCCCCCTGTTTGAGACGGACCCCATGAAAACCTATCCCGACTGCCGTCCCACGCTTGCGTTGAATGTGCTTACGCTGGCGATTCTTCTGGCACTGAGTTGCTACGCCATTGCGGCACCGCTGGGTGGCGTGGTGACCAGTGGCAGTGCCAGCATCGGCAGCGCGGCCGGCACCACCACCATTACGCAAAGCAGCGCCAACGCCATCATCCATTGGTCTAGCTTTAATGTGAGCACGGCAGAGCTGGTGCAATTCATCCAGCCCAGCAGCCGCTCGGTGGTCGTCAACCAAGTGCTGGGTGCCGACCCTTCCCGCATCCTGGGGCGCATGAACGCCAACGGCAATGTCTTTCTGGTCAACCCCAACGGCATCGTGTTTGGCAGCGGCGCAGCGGTGAATGTGGGCGGGTTGGTGGCGTCAGCATTGAACAGCACCGGCATCTCGTTTGCCACCGGCAGCTACCAGTTTGCTGGCAGCGGGGGTGCGGTGCTGAACCAGGGCCAAATCAGCACGCCCAACGGCGGCTTTGTGGCCCTGCTTGGCACCCATGTGGCCAATGCGGGCAGCATCATCACCCCCTTGGGTGTGACCACCCTGGCCGCCGCCAATGCCATAGGCCTGAACCTGAACGACGGCGGCTTTGTCAATCTGACGCTGCTGCGCGGGGCCACCGATTCTGTGGCCCAGAACGCCGGCCTGATTCAGGCTGATGGCGGGCAGGTGCTGCTGTCCGCATTGAGTGACGGCATCGGTAGCCATAGTGCGGTCAACAACAGTGGTGTGATACGGGCTCAAACCTTGGAGAACCATCAGGGCACGATTCGCCTGCTGGGCGACATGGCGCAAGGCACGTTGGTCTTGAACGGTCAACTCGATGCTTCTGCGCCCGCCAGCGGCAACGGCGGCAGCGTGGAGACCTCGGCCGCGCATGTGCAGATTGCAGACAGCGCGCGCGTTACTACGGCTGCGCCGCTGGGCAAAAGCGGCAATTGGCTGATAGACCCGAACGACTTCATCGTGGCCGCTTCTGGTGGTGATATGACCGCCGCCGTGTTGGTCGGAAATCTGGCCACCACCGACTTGACCATTTCCAGCAACGGCGGCGGTACCGTTGGAAATGGCGATGTGATCGTGAACGAGGCCGTGACCTGGAGCACCGCCCACACGCTGACCTTGAATGCTGTGCGTGATGTGGCGATCAATTCCGCCATTACGACCACCGGCGGCAGTCTGGTTATGGTCGCCGGACACGATGTGAACGTGAATGAGGCCATCACCGCCACCGGCGGCAGCGTCACGGCCACGGCGGGGGCGGCGATCAATATCGTCAAGGACGGTAGCCACACCCTTACCGCAGTGACCACCACCGACGGCGCCATGGCCTGGACGGCTGGTACCAATGTCAATATCACTGCCGCCGCACTGACCACCACCCGCGGCAATGTGACGCTAAGTGCTGGCAATGACGTCAACGCCTTGGGTGCAGTGGTGTTTGCTGCCGGCACTCCCAAGGTTGCCGTTACCGGGCCGAATGCAGACGTCACGGTGTACAGCCATCTCCCCAATGCGGCCGTGGCCACTAACTATGCGGCGAACTTCACACTGAGCAATGGCGCTACGCTGATGCAGTTGGTGTCTTTTCAGGGCGTCGCCGGAGCTACTGGTGCGACTGGTGCCACAGGACCAGCAGGACCAGCAGGACCAGCAGGCTTGCAGGGCGCCACTGGTCTGACCGGTGCCACCGGCCCGATCGGCAATACCGGCGCCATTGGAGCCAGCGGTGCTACCGGTCCGGCTGGTCCGACGGGTGCTGGTGGCTCCAACGGCATGGATGGCGCAACAGGGGCGAACGGCGTTGTTGGGGCTACTGGAGCGACTGGCGCCGCAGGTGCCAACGGCATTAATGGCACCAACGGCGCTGCGGGTGTTAACGGCGCCACTGGCAGTGCAGGTGCTGCGGGCATCAATGGCGTTGATGGCGCCATTGGCATGACCGGCGCAACAGGGGCGAACGGGGCTGTCGGTGCAACAGGAGCGACTGGAGCCGCGGGTGCCAA
>JGI24142J45722_1001252_pt1 | contig 12770 bp, 12 predicted proteins | sample BarGraIncu00431A_FD_45722 | JGI IMG/M metagenome (IMG submission 45722) | reverse complement strand
GAGCTATATGGGCATTTAATTTTGGAGCGGGAAACGGGTCTCGAACCCGCGACACCCAGCTTGGGAAGCTGGTGCTCTACCACTGAGCTACTCCCGCTGACGTACAACTTAAAGCTATACACCAGTTATTAATTTTACTATTGTTTGTTTTTTTTGTCAATACATTTTTACCTTTTACTTAGACATTTCTCTAATTTTCTTTTTACTCTTTGAAGAGCATTATCAATTGACTTTGCATGCCTATCTAAATCGCAAGCAATCTCTTGATAGGATTTGCCATCCAAGTATGACATAAGTACTTCCATTTCCAGTTCTGATAAAACTTCGCCAATTTCATTTTGAATGCTAATTACTTCTTCTCGGCTTATAACTAATTCTTCTGGATCAGTAATTTTAGCACCAGATAGCACATCGAGTAATGTCCTATCTGATTCCTCGTCATATATTGGTTTGTTTAAAGATATATATGTATTAAGGGGAATATGTTTTTGGCGAGTGGCTGTTTTTATTGCTGTAATTATCTGCCTTGTAACGCAAATTTCTGCAAAAGCCCTAAAAGAAGATAACCTGTCAGCCTTAAAATCTCTAATACCCTTATAGAGACCTATCATTCCTTCTTGATAAATGTCTTCTTTATCTGCACCAATCAAAAAATATGACTTAGCCTTTGCCTTAACAAAATTCTTGTATTTATTAATTAAGTATTCTTGTGCTCTAACATTACTGTTTTGTGCTTCAATAACTACTTCTTCATCCAATCTTTCTTCAAANCATGAACTATCCATACTACCTNTATTGATTTTTNCCAACAAATATCCCCTCCACACAAACCCTGTGACATATACATTATTATACCTTAGAGCAATTTATATAGTCAAGCGAATTCAACGGCTCCTTCGTATTTTTTCAAGTTTTTCCAATGTTTTTTCATCTATTCTCTCTTCTAAGCGATTTCTTTTTTCTAAATGATTTTTTTCAATGTTTATTTGAATTTTTTTTTGTGTGCTAATTACTTCGTGATAAAATTCAATTGAAGACATACGAATGGCACCTCTTTGAAATGTAACCTGCTGCTCAAGAGAGTCTGATGTAACAACGCAGACTTCGGATTTTCGTCCAATGTTGTTGACCATCCTTTCAATGTAATCATCAGCCGTTTCGCCTTCTTTTGTAAAAACTATAACTAAATCTCCTTGTCTTTCTTTCTTTTGAATGCTACCTTTAACCAATTGTGCATCAAAAACTATAAACATTTTATATCCTTTAAACTCCGTATAGTTTTGAAGGGAATCAATAAGCTGTTGGCGTGAAGATTCGTAACTATAATCTTTTATACTTTTAAGATTTGGCCAGCTATTTATAACATTATACCCATCAACAAAAATTGTTTTCACTTTTTATCTCATCTTATTTTTTGTTTCATAATTTCATACATTATTATACCACCAGCAACTGATGCATTTAAAGATGTTATTTTACCGACCATTGGTATTTTTACAAGCACATCACACTTTTCCTTTGTAAGTTTAGAAATTCCTCTGCCTTCACTCCCAATAACAAGTGCTACCGAACCAGTTAAATCTGTATTAAAAATATAATCCGCGGCATCCATATCTGCACCATAAACCCATACCCCACGTTCTTTCATTTCCTCTATGGCTGCATTTATATTAGTTACTTTCGCTATTTTCATATGTTCAATTGCACCAGCTGATGTTTTATACACCGTCGGCGTCGCTCCAACATTTTTTCTCTTAGGTATTATTATGCCGTGAGCTCCGCATACCTCTGCAGTTCTTATTATTGAACCAAAATTATGAGGGTCTTCAATTTCATCTAATATAATTACAAAAGGCTTTTCTCCTTTTTCCTTAGCGTATTCAAAAATATCATTTATTTCAAAGTATTTATATGGAGTTACCACAGCAATGACGCCTTGATGTGATGAAGTTTGCGCCATTTGATCAAGCTTTCTTCTATCTACTTCTTTTGTAACAATTCCTTTTTCTTTGGCTAATGCTAGTACTACGCTTATAGATCCAACCAGGTCACCTTTGGCAATAAGAATGTATTCTACAGTTCTATCTGATTTTAGCGCTTCTATTACTGCATTTCTTCCTTCTATTAAGTCCTCTCTCACGATTTTAGCTTCTACTTCTTCGTTAGAACTAGCATTTCTAGGATTTGTTTCTGATCTTTTGCTAGTAAACTTTCTATTTTCTGATGCATTTTCTTCCCCTTGTTTAGTTTTTCTAGTATTAACTCTACTATCGTCTTTATTATTTGCAAATTCTCTACTTACTTTAGCGCCGTGACTACCAGTTCTATTGTTTCTAGATGGAGAAGCACCTTTGTCTTCTCTACTGCTTGTAAACTCTCTACTGGATTTGGCACCATGATCACCAGTTCTGCTTCTTTTAGAATCTCCTGAAGGTTTATCTTCTCTGCTACTAGAAAATTTATTGTTTGATTTATTTCCTTGATATTTTTTATTATCACTCATTTTGTATACCTCGCTTATTTTGTCTATTTAATCACTTTTATATTCTTTAATAATATTATATTATTTATTTTCGAGTGAAATCCCTCTAAGTAATTATAATCTTCCTGAATACTGTTCATAGATGTACAATTGTTTTGCTAGTCATTTCCTAAGTATTGAGTAAAATTATGCTAACATGTTATAAATATATTCATTAACATTCTTGTTTTGTTTCCTCAAATTTTTCTATTCCTTCGCATATACCTCTTGACTATAACAAAGTTTAGCAAATGATGCTATGATTTTTTCTAAATTAGACTTATATTCCAGAAATTAAACTATAAGCATAATTACTTATCTTCTAAATTAAAATTTATAATCTTCTCAAAGATTTCATTTAACCTTTCATTTTTCTCACTTAGATACAAAAATCCCACTAAAGCTTCAAACCCTGTTGCCCACTTATATTCATTTAAATCTGCGTTTTTAGGTATTGTACCACTTTTTGCATTTCTGGCTCTTTTAAATATACCAAGTTCTTCTTCATCTAGACCTTCTATAAGAAACTTCATATACTCACTTTGCGCATGTGCCTTTACATACTCAATAGCTTTAACATGAATCTTATGTGCATTCATATCCCTATTCTTTTCTACAAGATATGTTCTGATAAACACCTCATATATTGCATCTCCGACTATTGCAAGTACTAATGGGTTTAATTGTTTAACTTGTTGAATCGTGAATTTACCTTTTAAAATATTGAATTCCATATTTACTCTCCTTTTTAAATATCAGATAACAAAAAATATAAAACTCACCCTGTTTTAGGGCGAGCTTTACTATTTGCAGTTATTAATTGATGCCCTATCAAATGTAATACTATAATATATTGATTTTTTTTAATATTTGTTTCCCTATTTCTAAGTCTTCAGGTGTTGTGACCTTTATGTTATTGTAGCTACCCTCATAAAGATATACCCTATTTCCATACCTTTCAACTACCATTGTATCATCTGTTACCATAATGCCATCATTATTAATTCTTTTATGGCAATCTAAGATAAGTTCATACTTAAAAGCTTGAGGTGTTTGAACACAGAAAAACATTTCTCTACTGGGTGCTTTTATAGAAAATCCACGGGAGTCTTTCATCTTAATAGTATCCTTTGGCATCACTCCACAAGCAGTCGCACCATATAAATCAGCATAAATTACCGCATTTTCAATAATAGATTCATTTATAAAAGGTCTAGCTCCATCATGAATAAGTACAATATCGCAATTTCTTAAAGCTTTTAGACCATTAAGCACAGAATGTTGTCTTTCCTTGCCACCAATAACTACATCTTTAACTTTTATAAAATTATATTTTTCAACTATTTCTTCTCTGCAATATTCAACTTCACTTTCTGCCGCCACTATAATAATTTCGTCTATACAATTACTTTGTGAAAAAGCTCTTAAAGTATAGTATAAAATGGGATACCCCTCAATATGTAAGTATTGTTTATTAATAGATTGNCCCATCCGTCTTCCTTTGCCAGCCGCCAAAATTATGGCACAGTTTCTACTCATAAAATACCTCACCTACCTAATATGGTTAACTTTTTACTAAAGAGTCCTTATTTTTAGCAAAAATCATCCTACCTGCCGCAGTCTGAAGTACTGACGTTACAATAACAACTATGTTTTCACCAATATATCGTCTTCCACCTTCAACGACGATCATTGTTCCATCATCCAAATACGCTATACCTTGACCTGACTCTTTTCCATCTTTCATCACTTGTATCTTCATTTCTTCTCCTGGCAAAACTACTGGTTTTACTGCATTTGCAAGTTCATTAATATTTAAAACTGGAACCCCTTGAAATTCAGCTACCTTATTAAGGTTAAAATCATTTGTAATTACCTTACCATTCAAAACTTGAGCTAGTTTTAAAAGTTTGCTATCTACTTCTGCAATCTCTGGAAAATCTTTTTCCCAAATTTCAACTTCAATATTAAGCTCCTTTTGAATTTTATTTAGTATGTCAAGTCCTCTTCTTCCTCTATTCCTCTTAAGCCCATCTGATGAATCAGCAATATGCCTAAGTTCCTCTAACACAAATGTAGGTATTACTAGTGGTCCTTCAACAAAGCCAGTTTGACAGATATCGAATATTCTACCATCGATTATTACCGATGTATCGAGCACCTTTGGATTTTCATTAGTAAACCCCTTTATTTTTTTATCTTTGTATCCATTACTTTTTTTAGTACTTGTAAAGAAAGCTAATATTTCATCTCTTTTCCTAGCGCAGATATCTGCTCCTAGGGCTGCCATTATAACTGTAAAAATAACAGCAATAATATTCCATATAGGCGATTGATATTTAAATAGTCCTGCAAATAAAGATGCAATGACAAGGCCTATTATTGCTCCACCTGTTCCAAATATAATTTGGGCGGTTGGCATTTTTTGTGTGCTTTTTTCCACATAATCCATAAATTTTGTAATAAAAGATACAATTACTGGAGATATTAAAAATAAAACAACTCCAAAAATTAAAGTAGAAAAAATGATGAATATTATTCCCTGAACCCCATTTTTAAAATAATTAAGTTCACTTAAATAGCTTGTGCTTAGAAGCATTACTCCTATTAAATATCCTAGAATTAGTCCTATGATTGTAAACAATCCTCTTAAAATTTTTTTTAGCAAAAACTTCACCTCCTTTTAAATTATTAACACTTATTTGAATTAATATCCTGTTATTATCTAATATATACTATAAACTTGTGTATTTCAATAAAATATGTCACACTATTAACAATTTGTTAAACTAAATCTCTTATTTTACATAATGCTTGCTCCATATTGAGCCCAAGCACTAACATTATTTCACTAGCCACCATTCCTTCTACTCTTTCTAAAATCTTTTCCTCTCCTGGTGGAAGCATATCTTGCCTCTTTAGATAATATAAATCCCTAATTACTTCGCACATTTTTAAAGTATTTCCACTTTGTATTTTTTTCTTGTTGCCCCTGTATCTGTTATTCCAATTGCTTTCTATCCCTTGTGCCTGATTTGATATAGTGCTTAAAATTGATTCCAATTCCATTTTACTTAAAATGTCTCTTATCTTATGATTTTCAATTTTTTCTACCGGAATCATAAAATTCATATCATCTAACAAAAGATATATATTTATATATTTATAATTCATATTTGAGTGTTCCCTCATATCTATATCCTGTATATACCCTGCACCATAATCCGCTATAAACACTTTTTGGCCAATATTTAACATAACATTCCCCCTATCAATAAATCTCTTGTTGATTTATTATATATTCATAGGGTGAAATACGTACTTAATATATTGACAAAAACATAATATAAAACCTATAATTAGTATAGTATATTTAATTAAATCTTTATAAGGAGTTGAACTTAATGAAAGATTGTATATTTGATAATTTTCAAAACTCAGTGGATGAATCCTTAGTAAGGCATAGAAGTATTTTAGATATAATTACTAAACTTCAAGAATCTGGGGCAAGAGTCAATCGAGCTGTTGCAAAATCTGTTACCAATTGTGGATGCATTAACGTAGAAGCAAAGAAACAGCACACTCCTGCTAATATAGATGATTTGGATTTAGACACCCTAAGTTCTTCAATTGATAATCACATACAAGGTAGTCTTTGTGAGAACTGTAGAGAAGTTATAGAAAAAGAACTCGGAAATAATCTTTTTTATATTGCTTCCTTATGTAATCTTGTAGACTTAAATTTATATGATGTTCTTTTAAAAGAATATAACAAAATTAGTACTTTAGGTAAATATACTATGCGATAGCAAAAGTGGCACAAGATAAGTTAAAACTCATTTTGTGCTATATTTGTTTGTCTAGCATAAATTGTTCTTTTAACCTTCTTAATCCGTTCTTAATAGTTTTTGCTCTTGCTTCACCAATACCTTCTACGCTGTCAAGTTGCTGATAAGAAGCTTCCATTATAGCTTTAAGTTCTTTAAAGTGCTTAACTAAATTTTCTATAACATTTACAGGTATTCTAGCTATTTTATTTAGCATCCTATACCCTCTTGGAGAAATTAGGGTGTCAACTAAAGGAACCCCTATATAACCAATAATTTTGGATATAAAATCTAAATCTAATAGTTCCTCAGAACTCATATTTTCTATTTGTCCATACAGCTGAGTATAACTCATACCGTTTTGACAGTAATCCCTTATTAACAAGATTCCATCCTCTTCAACGCTCCTAATCAGCTCATTTAATTGCATTGAAATTAATCTACCCTCATTTCCAAGTTCACATATATGCCTCTCAATTTCACTTACTATTCTCATAACCATTTCTGTTCTTTGTATTGCTGATATAACATCAAATAGAGTAGCCAGATCTTGGAATTCTAAAAGATTTAGATTACTTACTACTCGCTCAAGAACTGAAACATATTTTTCTAATGTCTGAACCGCTTGATTAGCTTTTGCTAAGATAATACTACTATCTCTTAAAACATATTTTATATCATCTTTATAAATTGTTATTATGGTTCTTCTTTGTGATATTGCAACAACAACGTATCCTGTTTGCTTAGCTATTCTCTGAGCTGTTCTATGCCTTGTTCCAGTTTCAAATGTTGGTATTGTTGAGCTTGGCATAAGTTGTGTATTAGCATATAATATTTTTTTCAAATCGCTACTTATTACTATAGCTCCATCCATCTTTGCAAGCTCGTATACATAAGCAGGACTATAGTCCGCATTTATTTCAAATCCACCATCTACAATATCTAATATCTCCTTGCCATCACCCAAAACAATAAGCCCGCCAGTTTTAGCTCTTAAGATGTTTTCAAGACCTTCTCTAAGCGTTGTTCCTGGTGCCATTATTTTTAAAATACTCATAAGTTCCTTACTTTTCTCTTCTCTCATATTTTCTCCCTACTTAATAAATAATAGTATCAAAAAAATTCATTTATAATATCTTTATTCTAAACAATAATTTCATATAAAAATCATTTATATATAATTTATTTTTAATAAAGCAAATATAAAATATATTTACAGTTAAAATTATATATTTCTATAAATTAAAAAACCACTCAAGAGTGGTTTCAAAAAAGCTATTCTTTTCAATTATATACTTTTAAATATATATAAACAACATTAAATATGCAAAGCCTTAAAGACCAATTCACTATTTCCCATAATAACACATACATTATCACCTTTAACAATCCTACCATTAAGTATTTCCTCCGAAAGCTTATCCTCCACTTGCCTAGTAATTTCTCGCCTAAGTGGCCTAGCTCCATAGGTGGTATTATAACCAGCCTTAGCCAAATGTTTTTTAGTTTCCTCATCAAAAATAATATTAATTTCAAGTTCTTTAAGGCGATTGGTCACCGACCTAAGCATTATCTCGACTATTTTATATAAATCATCATGATCTAGTGAATGAAATACAATAATATCATCTATTCGGTTTAGGAATTCAGGCCTAAATGAAAGTTTTAACTCTTCCATTATATTTTCTTTCATTTTATCGTATTCTGAATTTACATTATTCTCTTTTATGTCAAACCCTAAATATTTTTGCTTTTTCAATGTAGATGCACCTACATTTGATGTCATTATAATTACTGTATTCTTAAAATCTACTGTTTTGCCTCTGCCATCTGTTAGCCTTCCATCTTCTAATATCTGTAGCAAAATATTAACTACATCCGGATGAGCTTTTTCAATTTCATCAAAAAGTATAACCGAATATGGATTTCTTCTCACTTTTTCTGTTAATTGACCACCTTCATCAAATCCTACATAACCTGGTGGCGAACCCATAAGCCTTGAAACAGTATGCTTATCCATATACTCTGACATGTCTATTCTTATCATGTTGTTCTCATCACCAAACATAGCATCCGCTAAGGCTTTTGATAATTCCGTTTTCCCAACACCAGTTGGTCCTAAAAATATAAAAGATCCTATAGGCCTTTCAGGGTCCTTTAATCCTACTCTTGCACGTCTTATAGCTTTCGATATAGATAGAACCGCCTCACTCTGTCCTATTACTCTCGTGTGGAGCACATCTTCTAATTTTAGTAGGCGCTCTGATTCCTTTTGCGTCAATTTCTCTATAGGAATATGAATCCATCTTGATACCACATTAGCAATTTCAATTTCAGTAACTATCAGTTCTTCTGCTTGATTTTGAGTTTTCCAATTATTTTTAAAATTATATAATTTATCTTTCAATTGTTTTTCAGTATCTCTTATTTTAGCTGCCTTTTCAAAATCCTGCACTGATATAGCATCAGATTTTTCTTTCGAAATTTTATCTATTTCTTCTTCTAAATTCTTTAAATTTGGTGGAGCAGTCAAATTCTGAATTCTTACTTTTGCGCCAGCCTCATCTATAAGGTCAATTGCTTTATCAGGTAAAAACCTATCCGATATATATCTGTGTGACAAACTAACAGCTGCCTCGAGAGCGCCATCAGTAATTTTCACTCTATGATGTGCTTCATACTTATCTCTTAATCCCTTTAATATTTCTACAGCTTCCTGTTTACTTGGCTCTCCTACAATTATAGGCTGAAACCTTCTCTCTAGAGCTGAGTCTTTTTCAATATGTTTTCTATATTCATCTATAGTTGTTGCACCTATACATTGAATTTCTCCACGAGCAAGTGCCGGTTTTAATATATTAGATGCATCAATTGCACCCTCAGCTCCTCCGGCTCCAATAATAGTATGAATTTCATCTATGAATATAATAATATTGCCTGCTAGTAATATCTCTTTCATAACCTTTTTAAGTCTTTCTTCAAACTCTCCTCTATATTTCGAACCTGCAACCATTGAGGATATATCCAAAGTTATAACTCTTTTATCCTTTAAAATCTCAGGAATACTACCTGATGCTATTCTTTGTGCAAGTCCTTCTGCTATAGCTGTTTTACCTACACCAGGCTCTCCTATAAGGCATGGATTATTTTTCATTCTTCTACACAAGATTTCCAAAAGACGTTGGGTTTCATCATCTCTTCCTATAACAGGGTCAAGTTTGCCTTCTCTCGCCATTTCAGTTAAATCCTTACCAAAGTGATCTAATGTGGGGGTAAGCAACTTTTGTTTTTCTTTTAATGAGCTTCCTTTTGGATTATCCTCAGAGCACCAATTGTTTAATATATCATTTCTTAGCTTATTAAAATCCACTCCTAAGTTAGCTAAAATTGTATATGCAACACCTTCTGATTCTTTAATTAATGCGAGTAAAATGTGTTCCGGACTAATATAATTATGATTTAGATTTCTCGCTTCTAAAAGGCTTAGTTCTAATAACCGTTTTGTCCTTGGCGTTAGAGGAATTTCATTCCTACGCATTTCTACGTCCCCTTCTCCCTCATACTCCACTACTAATTTTTTTACCCCCTCAGATGAAATTTTCATATCATTTAATGATTTCTTACATAGACCATCTTGTTCCCTTAAAACTCCTAGAAGTATATGCTCCGTACCAACATAGCCATGTTTTAATTGTTGTGCCTCTTCTTGGGCATATACTAAAACCTTTTGTGCTCTTTCTGTAAATTTATTAAACATCATATTTAAATACCTCACTTGCAATGAATTTACTTATAATTTTAATTATACCCAATTTCCTTGCAATTCTTACATAGTATAATGGACTTATGTAATTATTTAATAAAAAAATCTCTTGTTTTATAATTAATCCACTATTGAATTATTTTCTTATTTATACATTTCCTATCTTTATACAACATTGAGATTACTTTTCATAATTAATGACTATACATTTTTCATTAATTATTTATACTTAATTACAAAATATAAAGGCTTATCTTCTTATTTTAAGAAGATAAGCCTTTTCAACATAGATTTATATCACATTAAAAACCTTCATTTATATTATATCATCCGGAATATATAATCTATTCTAATTTAATTACTCAATCTACTTTGCCATAAACCTTTCAATATCTTCTACTGTTTTAATAATCTGTTTTGAAAGATTTTCGCATCCATTCTCTGTAATTAATATATCATCTTCTATTCTAATTCCAATATTCTCTTCTTCTATATATAACCCTGGCTCATTAGTTAATAACATTCCTGATTTTAATTCAATATCACGACTTCCTACATCATGCGTATCTAGACCCAAATAATGACTCACACCATGAAAATAATACTTAGGTAGTTCACTAGCTTCATTAATAAGTCCTAGTTCTATGCATCCGGCCACTAGTACCTTTTTAGCCACTTCATTTAAAACTGAGAACATTATACCAGGTTTTGCAATTTCTACAACCGCTTCTTGAGCTCTCAATACTACATTATATACCTGTTTTTGCCTTTCAGTAAATTTCCCATTAATAGGGAATGTACGACTTATGTCTGCGTTATAGTATTTATATTGAGCTCCCAAATCGAACAAAATTAATTTACCATCTTCAAGTTCACTATTGTTTTCCACATAATGAAGTATTGTCGCATTTTTACCAGACGCTGCTATAGTTTTGAATGCATAATCTGTTACACCACTACTTTTCAATGTAAAATTAAAGTAAGCCTCTAATTGATACTCTGTCATACCTGCTTTAGCATTTTTCATTAGTGATTTTATACCTCTATCCGTTATATCAATAGCTCGCCTAATTAATGCAATTTCTTCTTCTGATTTAATAACCCTAAGATCTGATATTTCATTATATATATTTTTTACTATTAAATATGGGTACCTCTCCACTGTAGCCTTAGCAAACCTTTGTGCTGAAGTTGTTGATATATGATATTCTTGCCTTTCAAGATCTAAATATAAGTCTTTTATTTTGTTTCTATCTAAAATAGTGCCAAAAGTTTCTTCAAATTTTTCTAAAAATTTAATATTCTCTATACCTGAAATTTCTTTTGCCTCATTCTCACTAATTTTTTCTCCTACCCATCTAGCCATGATAGGATCACTTTTCTCTATAAATAACGTTTCTTCAACCTTACCATTTGTCTTTACTAACATTAAAACCATTTTCTCTCTAAAAATTCCTGTTAAATANTAAAAATTCCTATTTGGTGTAAATGCGTATGTTTCATCCCCTGATTTATATGGAGCTTGCCCAGCAAATATTAATGTTATAGATCTTTCTTCTAATTTATCCCACAATTTTTTTCTGTTTTTAGCAAATAATATATTTCCCATTTCAATCCCCCTGTAAGTGTTTATAATTATAAAACATGAAAACACTCTGTTTTTAGATTTTCTATTTCTCTTTATAACATAACACTCACTTCAGATAATTTCAATATTTTTTAAAATAGTCAATTATCATTTGCAGTTATATTTATATTTATATTTAAAACAATTTTGGAATATCTCCCTTAAACTCTCACTATTAGTTAAAGTATTTTCAAACTAATCCATAACATCAGACCTTCCAATATAAAATCAAAAAAACAAATGCTTAAGGTTTACTTCTAACATTTGTTTTCTTAAAGTCTTTCAATATTATTAATAAAATGTCCTATACACAGGCTCCATTTTAGCCTGATGCCTAATGGATCTTTACCTCTTCTTTTGCGATGTTATATAGTATTCTCCACCTTGTGTACCTCCTTGGGTTACAACATCAAAAGCATTATTTTCTAACATTTTACACAATATTTTCATTTCCTCAGGGTCTTTCATTTTTGAAGTAATTGTGAATTTATCATTTTGTTTAATTAGACCCATATAATCATGAATACTGCTATAATCACTTAAATTAATATCTCCAGGAATGTCTAATTTATATTCAGACATTTATTTCTCCCCCTTTTTGTATATTTATTATTAGTTTTTGTAATTTAAAGTAAATTATACGTATTTATCATAATATTTTTATATCAACATCGCATATTAAATACAAAAATAAAAGTATCAATAAACAAGTATTAATAATGTAAAATTATTGATACTCGTGTTATTAACACTTTTATTTATTGCGAAAATCTATTTACTATTTCTTATATAATAATAGATTTATAATTTTCTACAAAATAAAAAAAAGCTAATAATTAGCTTTTTTTAGATGAAATGGCTCCGCGAAAAGGATTTGAACCTTCAACCTATCGGTTAACAGCCGAGTGCTCCACCGTTGAGCTATCGCGGATTATTACCTGGCGACAACCTACTCTTCCACAAGGTCACCCCTGCAGTACCATCGGCGCATTGAAGCTTAACCTTCGTGTTCGGTATGGGAACGGGTGTTAC
>JGI24142J45722_1001240_pt1 | contig 12859 bp, 11 predicted proteins | sample BarGraIncu00431A_FD_45722 | JGI IMG/M metagenome (IMG submission 45722) | reverse complement strand
CTTGGCAGTATTCTTTATATCCTTTCATATATGAAGAATTCCGAGGAATCAATTTAAGCATATAACTTTCACATCCTTAATAATTTTTTTGGTTCGTGATATTTTACGATTCCGACATAAGTATATGGTTAATTATACTATTTTTACTACAAATTATATATAAAATAAAAACAATTTATAATCAAAAATGATAATGCCGTGAAACCAAAATTCCACGTCGTTTTATTTTTTTTGAGCACGCTTATAATTATTATGTTGAATAGTTCTTATTATATTTTCTGAAAAAAAGTATACAATTAATTGTATACTTTTTAGTCTTATAATCGTTCTAGTAGTAGGAGGACTTTTGAAACGGGTTATTTCAACAAATATTTTGCTTTATATAAGTGGGGGATAAAATGAAAAATGATTTAATAAGCAAAATATTTGTGGATAAAATGAATATTATATATTGCTATTTAATAAAGCTAGGTTGCAATCATGAGGATGCAGAGGATATAACACAAGATACGTTTTATAAAGCATTAAAATACATTGAGGGAATAGATGTTTCCCAAATATCATCATCATGGCTTTTTAAAGTTGCAATTAATAGATATTATGATCTATATAGAACAAAAAAAAGACATGTGCAGGTAATCATAGATGAAGAAATATTTAAATCTGATAATAATTTATGCGAAGATTATATTATAGATTTAGAGAGAAAAGAAGATGTGTTAAAAATACTTAATTCATTAAATGATATTCAGAAAAATTTATTAATTCTAAAGTATAATATGGACTTATCCTATAAAGAAATATCTAACGTTTTAGATATAAATGAAACTACGGTGAAAACATATCTATTTAGAGCAAGAGAACAATTTAAAAATAAGTGGGGTGTTATATATAATGAATGATGATGAAAAATTAAAAGAATTATTTGAAGATAAAGGGACACCTAATTTTGATAAGGTAATAAAAAAGGCAAGATTTTTTTCAATTATAAGAAGTGTTATAACAAGCATACTAGTCTTTACAGTGGTAAGTTTTATTGTTTTGGTATTTAATGCTTCAACTTTAAACAAATTAGGAAATGATAAAATGAGTGAGCTAGTGTATTGTTATACGATAGCACACCCGAATTCATATATTGGTAATAACCAAATGGATGATGGGTTAGTGACAGGTGAACTTGATTATGTCACTTACAGGTTTTTAGGAAATAAGCCTATATTTGATGGTAACAATAAAGAATCTTATAGCTATGTACCATTAATAAATGGTATTTATGGTGATAATAGTGGATTGTTATATGAGCCTAGTGAAGATTCAGAGCAATCTTTATATGAAGCTAAAACATATGACAAGGATGGCAAAAATGTAATGCAATTTTTCCATCCTGATGTAAAATATTCTAAGTATAAAGACGATTTAGCAATGATAAATAAAATTGGAGAAGATAAAGTTATGGAAATCTCGTTATCATTTGATAAGTCTTATAGTATTGAGGAGGTAAAAAATATGATACCAAAAAACATAACACTGAATTGGTATTGGGTAGATACTTATACTAAAAGTCAAGTTGATGAGTTAAGTTCTCATACTGAAAAAATTGAAAATAATATGGAAAGTAAAAGTGAAAAACAAATAATACCCAATACTATACTATATGAAAATGATGTATATGGTATTAAATCAATAGATGATCAAGGAAAAAATATAACTGCACCTGAAAAAAGCTTTATTGATACAATTTCTTCCAGAAAAGCAATTAAAGGAAACCATCAACAACTGTATGAAACGTTATTTAGTAAGTTAAGCAAGGATAAAATAAAAATTACTAAAGGTGATATAAAAATTTTAGGAGTGGTAGTTTCAGGTGATAAGGATTCTTTAATACTTCTTAAAAATAAATTTTTTATTAAAGCTTCTAGTCTTGGAGCGGTGAGTGACAAGTACTAAATGAATGCAATATTAGAACCAAAAAAATAAAACGTCGTGAAAATAAAATTTCACGACATTTAATAAACCGCTATAACTAGCCTATACCCTCATTCATGTTCTTTTAATATACAACAAGGCTCTATTTTAATGCATAAAAGGTGTCTAATTGAGAATATACACTCCATTTATGCATGATTTCCACTTTTCACATTAAATGAAACATCCCAAGAATTTGAGAGTGATTGAAATAATTCACTACTTATTTTTCAGCATAAAATTTTAAAGCTTCTCCAATAAATTTAGATGCACCAGTGCCATATTTCTTTTCGTTTACTTTTATATATGCAGGATTTGATAAATAAAGATCAGCCGTATATTCCCAATAGTTATCTCCAACATCCACTTTTAAAGATTCATGACTCTTTTTATTTATTGCTGCAATTTCCTCAACAATTTGTTGAATCTCTTTTGAAGAAGGATCTTTACTTAAGTCAGATGTAAGCTTTTCATATAATGTAATTATTTTAGGCAGCTTATCTGCCAAATAATTGTTTAGGGCTTCTCCAATAAATTTAGATGCACCATTTCCATATTTCTTATCAACTTTTTCTATCCACTCTGGATATCCTAAATAAATTTGTACCATAGAGTACCAATAATCATCTCCGTTATCCATTTTGAAAATTTCATAATCTTTTTTAGCTATATTTGTTATTTCTTCAGCAATTTGTTGAATTTCCTTTGAAGAAGGATCTTTACTTAAGTCAGATACAAGCTTTTTATATAATCCTTTTAATTTAGGATGCTTATCTTCCAAGCAATCTTTTTTAAACTCACTAAATTGATCTTCTTTAATAAACATATCACTATTAAAATTTTTCTTCATAGATTTAACATATTTTTCAATACTTCCATGAGATTTTATAGCCATTTTAGCAATTTCAGCTTCCTTAGATTTACATGTTTCAATAAATTCATCATATTTATCCATACTACCATAAGATTTAATTATAATATTTTTGTGTTCAGTTTTAAACTCTTCTAGTGCATTATAATATTCGCTCATATCAAATTCTTTAAAACTCATTGTGTTTTCTCCTTTTAATGTTTTATTTACAAGCTCTATTAAATCATTCAATCTGTTGCGTTTTAAAATAAGCAACTTTTCATGACTTTTTAGTGATTGTATTTTATCAAAGTGGGCACTAACCATGATTTCTTTAACTTCTTTCAAAGGTATATCAAGTTCCTTAAAAAATAAAATCTGTTGCAAGGTTTCAAGAGCTTCATCGTCATAAAGTCTGTAACCTGCGTCTGTGAAGTTACTTGGTTTTAACAATCCGATTTTATCGTAGTAATGTAGCATGCGCACACTTATTCCTGTCAAATCCGAAACTTGTTTTATTGTTTTCATTGCTACACCTCCAACTTTGATTTTAGAGCTATCAATACTGTCGAGCTCTTCGCCGGCTATGAGTTTTTGTCAATATAATTTAACTCTATTTTTATATTACACTATGACATCGTGTTAGGGTCAACACTTTTTTATAACTTTTTTTTAATAGCATCGAGCATTTGTTATATAATTTTCACAACTCTAAAAAACCCTAATCGATAGAATTTATATTCTTCATCGACTAGGCCTTTAAATTAAATACAAAAAACAATGTACGATTTTGGTTAAAATCGCACATTGCTTTACTTTCACTATTTCATGCTACTCAATATCGGACATATTAAATAGTATAATGATAGTGATATTATTTATAACCTTCATTAGTAACCCTCCATAATACAAGTAAAGATATCTTTAATTGTCCATCGTAACCTATTTATATATGTCTGAAAACTCAATTTTTATTCTCTGAATAAAATCGTTTATGTTATTATTAACTACCTTAATACTTTCTTCGCTGCTACCATTCTGTAATACCTTAACAGGAAATTTTATGATAAACTTAGTACCAACTCCATATTTACTCGAAACTGTTATTGTCCCACCTTGCATTTCTACCAGTGATTTAACAAGAGATAATCCAATACCGCTTCCTTCGTAATCTCTTGTAAATGATTTATCTACCTGTCTAAATCTATCAAATATTATGTCTACCTTGCCTTCAGGTATGCCTATGCCTGTGTCTTCAATTGAAATAGTTACATATTCTTCACCATCATATATATTAACATATATGCTTCCACCAGGAGTTGTAAACTTTATAGAATTGGATAACATGTTAAGCATTATTCTTTCGATTTTATCTAAATCTAAGGCCACTGTCTTTTCCTCTATATCAGTATCAAATATTATATTTAAACCAATATTATTAGAATACTCAGCTATAGATAATGTCATTTCTTCCACTATATTAACGATATTACAATTAACCATATTCAGTTCAAAATCACCAACATCTAATTTAGTAGAATCAATTAAATTGTTTATTAATCTTAGCAATCTAAAGCAATTATGTTTCTGAATATTTATATTATTAATAATTTTTTGTCTATTAATAGGTTTTTCATCATCATTAATATCCATTTCAATAATTTGTATTGAACTTAATATTATATTAAGCGGAGTTTTTAGCTCATGAGAAACGTTAGCAAAAAACTCAGTTCTTATCTTCTCAATCTCAACAGCCTCATTATGTAATGCTAATTCATTCTGTTTTCTTTCTGTAATATCTCGCACCGTCGCTATAATTATCTCATCTTCATGAATATTTGTAAAATGACTATTAACTTCTATCCAAAACTCATTGTTATTTTTATTTTTAACTATAAGCTCTTGTATCAAAGAGTCATTATTTTTTTTATCATTACTTAATGCTTCCATATAAAAGTTATAAACCTCAATATTATCAGATTTTTTTGAAATAATATCATATACATTCATAGTTATTAATTCATCTCGCGAATAACCAAACATAACGGTGGCGGTTTCATTTACATCCGTTATACTTCCAGAAACATCATGAATAAATATGGAATCACTTACTGAATTAAAAATTGTATTTAAATATTTCCGGGTTTTTTCAAGTTCATTTTGAGAGTTTTCATACGTAAGCTGCCTTAAGCCACTTTCAGCCAGCATTGTGATAAGACCTGAATAATACTCGATTATCTGCTCAATCTTTTTTTTAGAGTGAACAGGTACCTTATTTAATGCATCTAAATACTCTTTTTCATCAAAACCAAATTTTATTGCTTGTGCACCGAAATATTCTTTATCTATTACTTCATCCTCATAAAAAAATTGGCCAAACATAATTGTAGCCAAATGCTCTCCTGAAATAACAATAGGTAATGCAACATCCCACATACTATTTAAACATTTATAAGAGATATATCTACCATCCATAATATGATCATTTATATATTGATCACTAATTAAGCAACGTGAGCATGTAACTTGATGTACTCTATGAAATTTAGTACATATATCCTGCCAGCCCGCATTAAAAATAATTGTTCCGTCTATATCAATAATTCCAATAGGAAGTCCTACAGCAGCATAGAGATTTTCAGCCATCTTTTTTAGTGAATCAATATTTACTAGTTCCGAAAAACTAACTTTCTTCATAAATAACCCCCTTAAGTTGCTTATTTATAATTTTCGTCCAATATAATACTATTTTAAAATTTCTTAACATTATGCTTTTATTTTACCATATTATTCGTAAAACCAACACGAATAAAAGTCACTAATGAAATAACTTTTTCATTAGTGACTTTTGTTTTAATTTTCACGTATTTAAGACCTTTCACAGATCCGAGTTGTTATGTAACTTATTTTCTACCCGTTGATTCTTCCAGAATACTTATTGTTTTTATTAAGGAACCTTCGAATTCTTCATTAGAAGAGTTTTTGAAAATAAGCAGATCATCTTTTACACAAGGATCATCCAAGGATATTGGAATATCAAAATTAATCCCCGCAATATATTCATTCCAATTCGCAAGTTTCCATGTATCTCTATCAGAATTCCTATCAATCATTCTTTGCTGTGTTACATCAATTGAAGTTTCTACCCAAATAACGACTAAAGATGCATTCTTATCTTTTAATGTTGCTTTTAGATTTTTAATATAGTTTAAATCTCGTATTTCTTTTGTAAATGGTGCATTAATTAGCACAATATCATCATAATTCAGAGCTTCCATTGCAAGTGCTACTATTGTTTCGTATTCATAATCACGTATATTTTNATTAAAAAAATCTGAGCTTCTATTGTATTCTTCACCTGCTACAACAAAAATCTGTTTCGATAATGTTATGAGTGTATCTTTATCAAGATAGACAACATGGCTTAATGCCTCGGCAAGCTTTTTTGCAATATAAGTTTTTCCACTTGCCGGTGGTGATGTTACTAAAATTAGTTTTTTCACAACAATCCTCTCCTAGTCAAAAAATATTACTTCTAAAACTTTTCATGTTTACGCTTATTATACCCTTTTTCCTGTTTAATAATTTATAAGTTATGTGCCTGCCATTTACTTTCTATTTTTAATATCGTTATACTCTACATAGTAGGATAATAATCTTTCATAAGAACCTAACACTTCTTCTGGAATATCTATATGTGATATAAATCCTTTTCCTTTTGGACCATACCCATCTTTATCATCTCTTAATCTTGGAATTTCTCCCATAATCAAATCAATAAATCTATTCTTAGACCATAATCCTTTTATTTTATCATTTACATATTCATATCCACTCTGTAATTTTTTTACTTTAGGTACAAATGGAGAATAACTTATGATTAATGTTTTTTGTTCTTCCCAGGCTTTTGAAAAAGAGGCATGACTTCTTAATTGCATAGTAGGGTCCTGAATTAATATTATAGACTTTGGGATTTCCCCTTTATCCCTTAATATTTTTAATGCTTCAAAAGCATTTGAACCGCAATTCGTTGATTTACTTTCAATTATAATTTTATCTGGCTCAATATTTTCTCTTAGTTCTATAATCTGTTTCAATATATCTGCTTCAGATTTATCATATACATCAATATTTTTATAATTGTCATCTTGTAATACATTTTCAATTAAATATTTGGTTGAATGGCCAATGCCTCCAACTATCATTATATTTTTAGCTAAATTATTTTTATAAGCTTTTGCCCCGAGCTCAGTTATATACGGAATACTGTTTCCTAAAATTATTATCATATCAACTTGAGAAATTCCGAATTTACTAACTAACTCTCTACAAGATAATTCATTTATATCTCGTTTTGATAAAAATGTGATAATATTATTAATATCATTTACTATTTCACTGTCAATTAGGTTACTCATATTTACTCCTTAATATTTCATCTTATTTGTTTAATAACCTTTTTATCCACATATTCTAATAGGCTTTCATCGTATTTTCCAAACAAATCCTTTAGCTTTTTTTTTGCCTTATGTTTTACTTTATCGTCAATAAACATACAAACCGTTCCAATAGCTAATATCAACACTCCAAGATCATCTGTATATCCCATAGCTGGAATTATATCTGGAATTGCATCCAATGGTGAAATAAAATATCCCAATGAACCAATTATTGCTGTCTTTGCCCAACGGGGTGTTGTAGTTTTTTTAAAAGTGTAGAATAATATTAACCCTGCATAAACCACACTAATTCCTGCCGTTTTTGCTATATTCTTTATTTTGATAAAAAATGAACTCTCTGAATAATTTTTAGTATATTTACTTAATTCAGATATTTTATTGACTTTCATTTTATTCTCCCCCTTAGAACGATATTACATACTTAGCCATTTGTATGCTATGTCCAATTATATCATAGATCATGAATATTACTTTATAGAGGTTTGTGTTTCCATCACATTGAGTTTTCGGTGTTAACCTTTTTAATAGTTTTTAGTCTTTTAAACTATTCAGTAGTAAAAACCCAACAAGTTATGTTGGGTTTTTACTACTGAATCTATTCCATAAACTCCACATCAACGGATGCAGAGTTCATATTTTTTTACACTATCTTATTATTTTATTAATTTTTTTCAACGTTTATAAAATCTTTTAAAACATCAATCAATTTTTCCTTATCTAGCGTTTCAAAATTATCTATTGATTTAATGCGATTTATTAATCTATTCTTTAGATTTTCATCATTTTCATGTTTTACAGCATTTTTATAATTTTTATCAGTTTTATTAGTTTTTTCGTTAATATAGAATTCCTCGCCCTTTTCAACTATTCTAGAGCTGTAACCCTTAGAATCCAATAACTCCTTAAAGCTATCCTGAGCTTCTTTATCTCCATGAACAAGCAGAATTTCCTTTGGTTTTTCCATAAATCCTTCTATCCAATTGAATAAACCGTTTCTATCAGCGTGTCCTGATAACCCCTCTAGGTTATAAATATGAGCTTTAACAGCAATGAGTTCTCCAAATATTTTAACTATTTTTGCACCGCCAACTATATTTTTACCCAAGGTACCTTCTGCTTGATATCCTACAAAAACAATTGATGATTCTTCTCTCCACAAATTGTGCTTAAGATGATGTTTTATTCTACCTGCATCACACATACCACTTGCAGAAATAACTATTGCATTGCTTTTAATTTTATTTATTTGGGTTGAATCGTGTGCAGAAATTGAGAATTTCAAACCATCGAATCTAAAAGGATACTCCCCCTTCATTACAAATTCTTTAGCATCTTCATCATAATCCTCATTATGGATTTCAAATATCTTTGTTGCTTGAATAGCTAAAGGACTATCAATGTAAACTTGAATATCCTTCAATTCATCATTTTCTACATATTTATTTAATTCATATAAAATCTCCTGAGTCCTCCCCACTGCAAATGAAGGTATAATAACATTTCCCCCTCTTGCAAAGGTCTCCTTAATTATTTTCAATAAGTCCTTTAAATCTTCCCGAATCTCAGGATGAACCCTATTGCCGTATGTGGTCTCTATTATCAAGTAATCAGCATTATTAATGATAGTTGGATCCTTTAAAATTGGCTGATTTATATTGCCCAAATCACCACTGTACACAAGTTTTACTTCTTCTTCATGTTTTTCCGTGATATATAATTCAACAATAGCAGAACCCAAAAGATGCCCAGCATCTCTAAACCTTATTTTTAGCCCATCAAAAACCTCTATCATCTCATCATAGCGAACTGCTCTAAAAAGATCAAGAGACAGCTCAGCCAATTTAACTGTATATAGCGGCTCTAAAGCTTTTAATCCCCGACGTACTCTTTTTTTATTTTTCCACTGAACCTCAAATTCATGAATGTGTCCACTGTCTGGAAGCATAATACTGCATAAATCCTTCGTTGCTTCAGTTGATAAAATTTCTCCCTTAAATCCCATCTTATAAAGTAGCGGTATCCTTCCACTATGATCTATATGGGCATGTGATAAAATAACATAATCTACTTCTTTAGGAATAAAATCAAATTCCTCATTTCCAATTACCTTTTCATCTCTGCCCTGATATAAACCACAATCAAGCAAAACAGTCTTTCCGTTTATGTGTAAAATGTGACATGAACCTGTAACAGTTTTTGCTGCTCCATAGAATTGAATTTTCATAATAATCCTCCTCTTCATCATGTAATAGCTTCTTGATATACTGTTAAGAGTCTCAGAATTACTTTTTTTTGGGATAAGAGTGTACTAGCAATACGCTAACTTTCATCTAAAATTTCAAAATATTCAGATATTTATTTCTAGTATAACAGAAATAAGATACTATACATAGCTTGTCTTGGATTATTTTCTAAATACTTGCACATCAGCAAATTCTTTCGCATAATGCAAAAAAACAATGTACGATTTTTGGTTAAAATCGTACATTGTTTTACTTTATCTTTCCTTTTTTAATTAACTCTACGTCCATATGTAAAATCACTATTTAATGGTTGAATTTTAATTACATCACCTGTGTGTGGCGCATTTATCATGCTACCATTGCCAACATATATTCCTACATGATGAGCAGGAGTTCCGAAAAACACCAAATCTCCCGGCTTAAGGTCAGCTCTAGATACAAGTGCTCCTACATTTTGTTGTGCTTCTGAAACCCTTGGTAAGTTTACCCCAAAATGTGCAAATACATATTGTGTAAAACCTGAGCAGTCAAAACCTGANGGGCTTGTCCCACCCCAAACATAAGGAATGCCAAGAAAGTTTGATGCATATGCTATAACTGCATTAGAAGAAACTGAAGCTCCACCTCTTGAAAAACTTACACTAGGAGCCGTAGCTTGTCTTGCTAATAAAACAGCTTGACTCGCTGCAGCAGCTTGTCTTGCTTCACTAGCCTGATCTTCTGAAAGTTGCGCAGAATACTTATTTTCCTCTGCATTTAATTGTGCTACTAATTCTGTTTGATCTGATTTTTGTTTTGTTAAAGTACCCAATTTGTTTTTATTATCAGCTCTTAAAGCTAGTAACTTTATATTTTCTGTATCTAGTGTTTTCTTCTTCAAAGTAATTGCTTCCTGTTTTGTTTTCAAATCATCAATAACNTTTTGATCAAATTTTATTATAGTTTTTACAACTTCTACTCTGGTTATAAAATCATCTATACCTTTTGAATCAAGTAGAGCTTCTACATAGCTTGATGACCCATTCATATACATTGCTCTCATTCTTTTATTATAAATAATTTGCTCAGCTTGAATATCAGCCTCTGCTTTTGAAATATCTATTTTGTTTTGTTTGATGTCCTTTTGTGTTTTAGTTATGTTGCTTTCATTACTATCGATTTTAGACATAACTGCTTCAATTTGATTGTCCATCATCTGTACTTTATTTTCAAGATTGCTTCTTTGAGTTCTAACTTGCTGAATTTTCGCCTTATCTGATGCAGTATCTGCATGTGCAACGCTAGTAAAACCAACGCTCATAGTTACACCAAGTGCCATTATAACTAAACCAATTTTTTTGTTCAATTCTTCATCCCCTACATGTTATTTAACTTGCAACATATTATTCGTAAATATATTTATAATTTACACATGTATATAATAATACACAAAAACATAAAAGATGTAAAGGACAAACTATAAATAAACGTAACCCCTAATGGATTTCTATCCTCTAACATCCTATAGGGCCATACTTAAAGGGGTCTATAAATATTTTTATTTGAAATAGATGTTTTTTTNAAAAAAAACATAAAGTAACACTCTTTTATTTTACACATATTATGTAGAAGGTTTAGATACTGGCATAAAACAACTAATTATTATGCTAGTCTACTCTATTTTATTTCTTATACCAAACTTTTATAATAAAGGAGTATTTATCTATGAAAACATACGATAGCCGTGACAAATTAAGGCTGGTAAAGCAGTTTTTTATTTTTAACATGTTACAACAACCATCTTATTTTATAAATATTAACAAAATAACTAAAAAAAAATCAACTACAGAATTTATACCTCCAATTCAAGAAGAAGTTGTTGAAAATAATTCAGAATCTATGATTCCTATCTGTGATAAATTTAGTATGGCAAAATTTCTTGTTACTTTAAAACTCCTACAACNACCATGTTATCATAAAAATATTAATAAACCATTTAAAAACGACCCAATAAATAATAAGCATGAAGAGAAAGTAACACAAAATAATTTAAGTTTGATTAAAAATATAAAAAATAAATTGGATGAAAACTTTATGCTTTTCATTCGACAAGTAACTTTCGAATATGATTCAGAATCTATAAACAAAAAGAGTGAAATTAATACTTCAACCGATGCTATATATGAAACTTGTGAAAATGAAAATGACGATTATTTTGAAAGTTCNTTGCCCACGGAGCCTATTATAATAGAAGAAGCAGATATAGATATTTAATAACCTTAGATTATAATGTTTCATTTACATTAATTCAAAAGAACAATTATAAATCAAGCTATTCTAATCTTTGTAAGATTGGAATAGCTTTTTTATTTTCTATTAGATTAGGTGTTCGATTTTCAACTTAAAATTTATTCATACTTATTAAGAATGCCACTTTTTAGGCATATAAGACTGTATATTCCAATTATCTCTATCTAATTGCAATAATTCATTATCGTAAGGCTGTTTTTTTTCACATTGACCTTTATCTTTGTTTTTATCATCTTTTTTGGCTTTATCATCTTTTTTGACTTTATCATCCTTTTTCTTTTTACAATTGCACTTATCCTNATCATTGTCTTTATCTTCATGTTTTATTTCATAATCATACTTATCCTTATCATTGTCTTTATCTTTCTCATCTTGTTTTGTTTCACAATCGCACTGTTTTTCACAATCATTTTTATCCTCGCACCAGTCTTCAGGATTATACTTCATTTCAATATTCGACATATCATCGCTCCTAAGTTTTATTCAGTATATAATACTCAACTTAAATGGAAATGACACCTTTTGTTGTAAATCTCANTCTTTTGATTATGATAGTAACACTTTTTTATTTTCATCATAATATGTAGAAGGTCTCAAGACCTNAATAAAAGNAGGAATTATCTTTGGAAAAGAATCAAATTATACACTCTTGCGATAACTGNGGGGAAATTATTAATTCACANACATTACCTTTAAGTACCGGAACTACTATTAGACCTATTGGNATTAATGGACCTCTAGTAGCTAAAATCCCTGTAGTACTCGGAGAAAAAGAAATTCAAATAGATGTTGAAGCGGTGTTTAAATTAAAAGAACCATTCTTTGAGATTAAAAGAATAAAGAAAAATGTATATTTGACTCAATGTAAATTACTCCCAAGATCGGGTGTAATCGCTTCTGATGGCACTCTCATTTCCGGAAAATTATTTATAAGTGGATTCGTAAGAAAAAATATAGAGTACGCTACTGCTGACTGTGTAGAAAAAGAAATTATAAGTGGTAGAATTGCTCATACAACAGTAGATGTCCCATTTACAGCTGTAACAGAAATT
>JGI24142J45722_1001223_pt1 | contig 12947 bp, 12 predicted proteins | sample BarGraIncu00431A_FD_45722 | JGI IMG/M metagenome (IMG submission 45722) | reverse complement strand
GGCGTTCGAGTCGCTCCTCCCGTGCAGCAAAACATTAACCCAATCACATTACGTGGTTGGGTTTTCTTTTTTAATATCATCCTCTTTACTCCCCACAAATTAAGACCTCACACATTTAAACGATTAAGCCTGATGGGTTTAACAACTGAAGGAAAAACAGATATTCAATTGCCAGGGCAAAAGGAGCAAGAGTAGTGATTGAAGGACCCGTAATTTTGTTTCGCAAGATCCCATATGAAACCATTTTGGTGAAACACCTGAAAATCGCTCTCTCGATCATTGCCCGGGATACAACTGTTTTTCCGGTCCAGTATTGAGGGTGGTGGGGACATTGTGGCTTTTTAAGGTTAAAAAAGGTGCCGCGCTTGAATATTATTCGGATCAAATGAAGCCAAGGCAGCTAATTTTACATAGTTGTGCTATAAGACATCTTCCTGAGTAAATAAGTAATGTGCTGTTTTATAGCGTCCAATTATGTAAATTTAGCGGGTACAGAGAACAGGAAGCCAACCTAATAACTGTCCCTATAGAATAATCACAGCAGATCTCATGCAAAAAGACCGTGCAAGCCCTGAAGGATGAAGGGCGGGGATTTTTGCATGTTTAAAAAAAATAACAACCGGAAGGCTGAAGTGCATACAAAACTGTCAGAAAACGACTAAAACATTGTTTAAAGTCCAAATATATTTTGAAGTATTTTCATCGTCTTTCAAGAAATTGTGGGTAGCTTTGAAGAACGATTAAGCAAAATACAAGTGGATTTGATCTTAATTGAAAGTGATCTTAAACCGATAAACCGTTAAATGAATAATCATGTCAATTATGGATTTTAATATTAAACCTGTGGCAGAATTATCTATTGAAGAGAACAACGACATTCTCCATCAGAATTATCAAACAGATATCATAGAATATACGAAGGCAATTGAGATTGATCCAACAGATGATGTCGCCTGGTTTAATCGTGGAATAACAAAATTGAAAATTTATGATTTTTCAGGATCAATAATCGATTTGTCGAAATCTTTGGAAATATACTCCCAGGATGAAAGAGCATACTATTTTCGGGCAGTTGCAAAATATAATCTGGATGATTATGCTGAAGCAATTTCTGATGTATTTAAAGCTTTTGAGATAAATCCCAAATTAAAGGTCAATGACTGGGATAATATAATTCACAGAGGCATTAATGATTACATCAATACCATTATTGATTATACAAATGCCATAGAGTATAACCCATGGGATACAAAAGCCTATCAGGAAAGAGCACAGTTAAAAGAGTATGCTGGTTATTATTGTGAGGCAAATGCTGACTACACTAAGATCATTGGGATGGATTCCTGCAATGTTGGTGCATATTTTAAAAGGGGGTACAATAAATACTTTCACCTTAAAGATCACACTGGCGCTCTTGAGGTCTTTGATAGTGCCTTAAAAATCTCTCCTGAAGCCCAGGAAATATATTTGCATAGAGCCTCCGTAAAAGAAACTCTAAATGACATGGAAGGTGCTATTGCCGACTATTCAAAGATCATTGAATTGTTTGACCTGGAGGATCCGGAAGAACAAGAGGATCTTGAGTTTTACTATGAAATGGCCTATTGTGGCAGAGCCAATATTAAGGAAGAGATGAATGATTACCAAGGTGCAATTGATGATTATACCGGAGCTATTATGCTTGACCCACATTCTTTTTATGGATATTCCGGTCGTGGATCTGTGAAGATTGAGATTAGAGATTATATTGGAGCCATTGCCGATTGTACAATGGCCATAAAAATTGATCGCCAGGATTCAAGTGCTTATAACAATAGAGGTAAAGCAAAAATTGAAATCAAAGATTACAATGGTGCAATTGCGGATCTGAACAAATCAATAAAGCTTAACCCTAAATTGGCAGAACCATACTTTAACAGGGGAGTGGCAAAAATTAAGTCGGGTAAGAAAAGAACCGGAGATTTGGATTTAGCCAAAGCTGGGGAATTGGGTTATGAAATAACAGGGAAGCAGTAATTGTGTATTTCCAATAACTTGAGATATTAAGGGAGAAATTCATCCAGTGGATAGACAAGAATGGTTTTTTGAAGTAACAAATGGAAGGGCAATACTTTGGTAAGGATGTTTTCTTTCATAATTGAACGATGTGGCAAAAAAGGCCGGCATTAAAAAGAAAATAATTGTATGTACAATTCGGAATAGTTTTACAACACATCTATTGGAAAATTGCACTGATTTGAGTTTAATAAAAGCTCTGACAGGGCATTCAAGCTACAAAACTACAGAGATTTCTCACACTTTACCACCAAGTGTTTCGACCTTCTTAAAGTCCGCTGAACCGACTTAATATTTTCAATAAAAAATATAAAATTAAATATATTATTATTTACTTTGGCATTATTAAAACCTAATTTAATCTAATATAGAAAGGCGTAGACATGAAAGGCACAATTAGATCATTAAAAAACTGTTTGTCAACCTTTTTAAGTAGCGTGCGGACTACCTCCAATTCAGAAATTGACTCAACTGATTTCGTCAATTGAATTGTGATGCAAATTATTTAGAGACATTTCAGCTAATATGACAAATATATGGGACAAGTAAAAGTTTTTTTAAGCTCTACATGTTATGATTTAAGACAAATAAGAGCCGATTTATTTGACTTTTTTACGAATCATGGATTTTTACCTGTCTTATCTGAGTATCCTAATTTTCCCATCAATCCGCAAAAAGACACGATAGAAAATTGCATTGAGAATGTAAAAGACAATACGGACATTTTTGTTTTAGTTGTAGGTGATAGATATGGTTCAAAAATAGAGTCGGGCAAATCAATTACAAATACTGAATATTTATACGCAAAAAGTTTAGGAATTCCAACCTACATCTTTATTTATAAACCAATAATTTCAATTTTACCAATATGGAAGAAAAATAAGGCTGCAGATTTTAGTGGAAGTGTAGATTCAAATAAAATATTTGAATTCGTTGAAGAATTAAGAGAAATTGAAAGCAATTGGTGCTTTGAATTTGAGAAAGCACAAAACATTGTTGAAACCCTTAAAATTCAATTATCGCACCTCTTTAAGATTTCATTGGATTTACGAAAACGGTACAAATCTAACTTACCCGATTTTCATAAAAAGCTTTCATCTAATGCCATCAATATACTTCTAAATAAAGAAGCTATGTTTGAAGTTTTGTTTTTTGCACAAACCCTTGAAGATGAATTATCCAAATTTGAAGAAGTAAAATATGACTTAGAATATCAAATTTTATTGAGTTCTAAGAATAGAATAGTAGACTTCACTGTACTACAAAATTGGTTGCAGCAAAATCTTACTTCGTTAGACCTTTTTAATCAATCAGCTCAAAATCTAATGAATAATGCTTATCCGAAGTTTTTTGGAGAACCCGGTGTACCATCCGACCTAAAAGGGCTTTTTTATGTCGCAAATGCTTTGTCGCGCTTATATTATGAAATGATAAAATGGTCAAATGATATTAAATCAACTTCGCTTAACGATGATTTCATCGCTTTGAGAGATAGTTTTGCTCAATATACAATCAATTCAGCTGAGAAAATTTGGTCATATCCCTCAGATATAAGAAACTGTATTAACGATGGATTAGAAAGATTACAAAATGGTGAATCCGGTCCAATTAATTTACAAACGATACTTGTAATGGATGTTGATGAAAAATATTCAGCCAATTTCCATAAAGAGATGGATAAACTTATAAATAGGTTAAATTAATTATTTTGCTTAACAGCAAAATATGCTCAAGACGGATGTCTTCGATTCATTGATAGGAAATTAGTATTTGAAAAGCAATTCTTTGTAGGAAGTTCATCGGGAAACTCTCGCCCTGTGTGTATTTGCGGAACGAAGGATAAACTTATTATTCGATAAGCTCTGCCTCCATCCGGTTATTTTTTGTCCTTTCAACCCCCATCACTACCATATATCTTTCAGAAAAAACTAGATTATGACAATTGTTCGATAAATCAGTCGTAACCTGGCACTTAAAAAGTATTTTGTTGCAGGTCAAATCAATCTTTAAAGAAAAGGGGGCGTTGCTCTCTTTTTTGATAGGGGGGAAAAGAAATCTGTTGTATAACAGCTGTAATTTGCAAAATATTATTTATACATTTACAAATGTATTGTACACCTTAAAAACTACAAAAGGTGCGTATAGCATGCCGATTTTAGTGGCTATATGCACCTTTTGAGGAAATGAGGTACATATATAAACAAGTTAGTGGCAACCTTAAACAACGACACAGCAGACAAAAAATGAGTAGACAATTACATAAAGACGATATAGAGATTACAAAATCGAAGTCCATTGTTTCCTTTGACAAAAAGGGCGGTGGAAATTGGAAAGTATGGCACAGGTATATTTCTATCGAAGGAAAGCATGCATATGAAATTGGAAACATTTGCGGGACTTGTAATTTTTACTTTGAGAGACTTGACGGAGCAAATCAAAGCGTTCATCCTGTAGAACTAATTGAGCAGCTAAATGAAGGACTGTCAATACTTGACAAACAGACGATTGAAAAAGTTGCTAAAATCATTCCAAACGGAAAATACAAAGTTCTCTTATTGACAGTTTATCCAAAACTCGTAAAACTTGGGACAGACGAAGACTATTTTGCAAATGAAGAAATAAAACTTTGGGGTATTGACGGCTTTTGGGGACTTCCTCATAATCCTAAAATTGGCTATTACAGAGGAACAGACCAATCAATAAAAGAGGACGAAAAAATCTTTGAGTTTATAATTCCAATTTTTCCGCAAACTTGGCTGGACAAAGACAGAGTTGAATTCTATAAAAATCAATTTGTCGAAAACAAAACACCTACAGCAATTAGTTTGTCGGTTTTGGACATTAAAGCACCAGCAGTTTGGATAAATGACGAAAAACCAGAATTTACAGGACATTGGTGTTTGGCACATTATATACTTGACGGACATCATAAACTATTTGCAGCAGCTGAGCTGAACAAACCAATAAATTTGATTTGCTTTTTAGCGACTGAAGAAGGCATTAATGAAACAACATACGACATTGACACATTACTTGAAACAATATGACGGACAAAAGAAAGGCAGCCACTAACAGCACATTTGCAATAGGCGGGGTTTCGTTCTCCGCAGACAGTTTTGTGGTTACAGAAAGTTCAGTTCTCCGCACGGGCATTTGTGCTAAAAAGCACGCCCATCGCAAATCTGCAAAACGTTATATGCCATATTGAAGCTTCACGGTATTTGAATATTCGGGGGTATTTTAAATTGAAAAATAATGAAAATTTATAGAGATAATATAAAAAAGTATGATACCAAATTACTTAAGCTAAGTAAGTTATTAAATCGCTTTTCATTTCTTAGGTTACTTATTTTTGTCATTTCAAGTATCATTCTTATNTACTTGTTTAGTTCAAATGTATTAACTCCCATTCTGATTGTTTTCCCACTATCGATATTATGTTTTGGTGCTGCAGTCAAATATCATAACAAAACAGCTTTCCTAAAAAAGCATACTGCATTCCTGAAAGGTATAAATGAATCCGAAATTTTAAGAGAAAAATGTAATCTGGAAGAATTTGATACCGGACACCAGTTCATAAATCAAAATCACCTTTATACCTCCGATTTAGATATTTTTGGGCAACATTCCATTTTTCAATTACTTAACAGAACAACTACAGAATCTGGTATGATACTGTTATCAGAATGGCTGTCGGAACCTGCACCTAATTCTGAAATACATGACAGACAGAAAGCCATAAAAGAATTAGCTCAAAAATTGGATTGGAGGCAAGATTTTCAGGCATCTGGCATGCATTTTCAAAATAAAAAAAGCGATTATTATAAATTGTTAGATTGGGTAGAAGCACCTGTCGTTTTATTAAAAAATCGACGACNATATATGGCAGTTGCAATTATCCTTTCGGTTCTATCATTACTTAGCTTATATTTTTATATACCTCATTTTGAATCATCAAGCTGGTATATTTATTTACTTCCCTTTATCACTGTTTATTTTATTATTAACAGAGTTTTAAAAAAATTAAAACCCATAGCTGATGATATCGTTAAAACCTCACAAGAGAATATTAACACTTTAAGAGGTTATCGGGCACTTATCAATAAAATTGAATGCGAAAATTTCAAGTCAAAAAAATTATGCGAATTACAATCAATACTCATAAAAAGCAAAGATTCAGCATTCAATGAAATTAATAGGCTGTGCAGATTATTGGAATTCTCTCAACAAAGAGGTTTGAAAATAAAATATATATCAATAGGTGGAAATCCGACTTATTNTATATTAAACAGTTTCTTACTAATTGATATTTACTTGATTATTGGAATAGAAAAATGGAAATCAAAAAATAAAGCGTTTTTAAAACCATGGTCTAAAGTAGTAAGTGAGTTTGAAGTAATAAATAGTCTTGCAGGTTTTTGTTATTCAAATCCCTCATATACTTTTCCTCAGCTAGAAGAAAAAAATAACTATATCCATTTTGAGTCGTTGGGGCATCCCTTAATAAATTCAAATAAACGGGTATCTAATAATTTTCACTCTGAGGGACAAGGTGATGTGGTCTTGATAACTGGTTCTAATATGGGAGGGAAAAGCACTTTTTTAAGAACCGTTGGCGTTAATCTTGTATTGGCATTGGCTGGTGCACCTTGTTGTGCCCAAAATGGGCAGGTTTCAAACCTCCAATTATTTACAAGTATGCGAACCCAAGACAATTTAGAGAAAGGAATTTCTTCTTTTTATGCAGAATTAAATAGAATAGAAAAAATGCTGAAACTGATAGGAAAAAGTCAAAACATATATTTTCTTTTGGATGAGATGTTTAAAGGAACTAACTCTGAAGACAGGCATAAAGGAGGTTTTTCATTGATTAATCAACTTAGTAATCTGAATACGTCAGGAATTATTGCAACACACGATATCGAACTTGCCAAGCTCTCAGAAAACAAAAAGTTAGTTGCAAATTATAGTTTCAATAGCGAAATGATAAATCATTCTATGATTTTTAGTTATAAACTTCATAATGGTATTTGTTATGACTTTAATGCAAGTGAGCTTATGAAAAAAAGTGGAATTGAAATTTTATCGAACATCTCAGGTGAACAGAATCAATAAAATACGGCATATAACTTCAGCTACCCGTCAAGTGCGGCAGCAGTGGTTTTCGGTGTGTATCTTTCCGCTCGTGCCGTCTTTCGGCTTGACAGGAAATCGCCAGCAATCCGCACCTGCGTGTAGCTTCCACGTTATTGCACCAGTATAAGAGTAACTGCACACCATGACATCAAATGCTGACCGATCAACCGTTTCGAGTTCTTTGACACCTTTATGAGTAGTGACAATTAAGATAAATCCAAAAGCCATTATTGCCATTGAGAGATCGTCTATTTGTTCGACCGTACTACCATCATCAATCGCAATCAGATCGTAATTAGTCTTTAGGTCAGACTTAACCGACAATTGAAATTCTTTAAACCTCATTTCGGTACTTCTTGACTTATCGACACCCGACATTAATTCATTTAATTTATGCGTTTTACCTGTACCTTTTTACCAAATAACAAAACTGAATTTTTCATAACTTATTTATTTTTAAAATTATAACTATGGCAACAAACAATTTTTTTGAAATTAATATGCCTTATGGCATTGTAAAAAACAAGAAGGGAGAATGGTACGCTTTTAACCGTCTGTACAGCCCTATTGGTTGGAATAAATCTACAAGTCAGCACCATTTGAGTGACAATTCCTATTCTGATATCCCAATCCGAACAATGTATGAGAACGCTACGGAGACAATCCTAAAACAGTTAATCGACAAAATTTCAGATGAAAAATACGACAGCAACGGACAGATAAACAAAATTTACCTTTATGGTGTTGAAACCAACCCGACAATTCATCCTGAACATTGGAACACATATTTGAATAAATTAAAAATTCTGAGTACACTTCTGTTTTAAAAAAGACGAATACCGGGGCATAATCGTGTAGCCCGCCCGACCAGTAAACACTGGCAGGGATAGGCTTACGCATAGCTTTAGTCCGATTCTCGTGTACAGCGGTTTCCCGATGCACCGAAATTGAACAATTTGTATTGGTAAGCTGAAAATAGAGGAGGTAGCTAATGATGCTCACATTTTTTGTATATTGCCTTGCAGTTTCAATCTCAGCAGATTTCAGTGTAATGCATGAACGTGATGGCAATCAATTCATTATAACGGAGAGCCAAATTCCGGACGATGGAGACTTACCCTCTCAAATGTGGGACTATGAGAAAAGAGATGCGAAAGTAGATACTTGAATTTTTATTTTAAACCTGAATTTTATGAAAAAGGGAAAGCTTATACTTGAGGCTGGTGCAGATGGCGGATCGGTAAAACTTTTTCAAGAAAATGAATATTTTTTGTACGCGACCAATGAGTCCACTTTGAAAGATTTTGTTCCGGATTTAACCGATGAAGAGTTGAAATCAAAATCTGATATATTCACTTCCTTCGCTCAGGTGATGGAGAGTTTACTTGAAAAGTACGCGATTTTCAGTCTCTACCCACTTAATGTTCATCCAGATTTTAGGAATCTAATAATTCCCTATTATCAAATATTTTGCTCAAAAAATAAAAGACATGAGAACCGGAAAGATGGGGAATGGGATCATTTATTATACTATGAAACTAAATAACTCACGAGCTTCATAAGGATGCTTAGTCCGGATAATCCAGCTGCAAGCACACGTTCCGGAAATTACAAATATTAAACGATTTGAATCTTGCAAAAACAACTTCGCGCCGTACTTAAATTTAAGGAAATGAAATTGTAATCCAAAATTCGCTGAAGTGCATTTTTAATAGAAGATAATTCTGTGAGTGAATATTCCGGTCTAAATTCAGTAAAACATATTCCGGAGACTATAAGTTGACTCAGCATAGGACTTTCCAAACAAACCACTGGTAACAATGCCAGTTGTATTAAAACTGATTTTAGTCTTTACTGATTGAAATTTTAGGCACTTTATCTCTCCATTGAATAAATATGTCCACCTTAGATAGCTAATTGATTATTCAAAGAATGTTAATAATTAGAATGGAAAATATTAATGGAACGGAAAAAGGTCCTGGCAGACAAAAATCAAATTGACGCTTTCTGTGGAAATGGTGGGAAAGCAGGACTTAAAAACCACCTTCCACCGGATATAATTGAATCATTTAAGCTGAATTTATGTTATTAAATTTGAGGTAATTATGATACAATTACTGCAAACGGCGCAAAGTGGTCAATTTCGCCGGCGCGTCCAGTTTATAGAAATTAGAGCAATTAAATTTGAATAAGCCCTTTAGTTTCTCTAAGGTCAACCCCTGTAAGGTCTGCCCCTGTAAGGTTTACTAATTCAAGGTTGGCCCTTGTAAGGATTGCTCCTATTAGGCTTACTCTTGAAAGGTTAGCCCTTGTTAGGTTTGCCTCTGAGAGGTTTGCCCCNATAAGGTTTGCNCCNATAAGGNTTGCTCCTATAAGGCTTACTCTTGAAAGGTTGGCCTTTGTAAGGAGTGCTCCTTTAAGGATTGCTCCTTTAAGGATTGCACCAGTAAGCACTGCTCTTTTAAGGATTGCTCCTTTAAGGATTGCACCGGTAAGGACTGCTCCTCTAAGGTTAGCTCTCGAGAGGTTTGCGCCTGAGAGGTTTGCCCCTATAAGGTCGGCCCCTATAAGTTTTGCTCCTTTAAGGTAGGCTCTTGAAAGGATTGCTCCTTTAAGGATTGCTCCTTTAAGGATCGCTCCTGTAAGGATTGCTCCTGTAAGGTCCGCCCCTGTGAGGTCCGCCCCTGTGAGGATTGCTCCTTTAAGGTTGGTCCCTGTAAGGTTTGCATCTCTAAGGTCGGCTCCTATAAGGTTTGCCTCCATAAGGTTTGCTCCTATAAGGTCAGCCCCNGAGAGTATTCCCCATTTCAAGTCTAACACTCCCTCGGCCCCCTCTCTTATAAACTCTAAGACTTTCTCTATGTCTGCCATAATCTTTGTTTTTAACCGATAGAAATATTTATTAGCCTTTTTTTTCTCCTGGAGGTTCTTAATCTGAGCGTCTTTACTACATCCGGTCATTAAAATAACCATCTGCATAGCTGCCGTTTGTAAAAACGTTTTTGAGTTTCACTGGTTATTATCTTAAATTTGTGACTTTATTATCATATCACAAAGATGAAGCCTTTAATTTTTGTAGTTGTTGCATAATTTTAGGATAATTTTGCAAAATTCACACCCTGTATTTAAAATGTTGATATAAAACAAAGACTCCTGTAGTGCAGTTCTCGTATACGGCGGTTCATTAAGATGCGGCGCAATTTTCTCGTAATAAGTAAGCATCTCCTCGTACCCACTTTTGCGTAAGTGTTCTAAAGGAAGGTGAGGTTTCGGTACTACGTTGAAAGTAAAGCGTATATTTGAAGTGCGGCACTTCGTAGGAAATTCATCGGTTAACTCCCGCCCTGCGTGTATTTGCGAGACGTTGTGTGCAATTTCAAAACAATAATAGCGTTCCTTTTTAATGAGAATTTCATTTTTATTTCTGCTAAGTCTTGTTATCACTTTCGGATGTAAGAAAGCGGTAACAAGAGATCCACCTTGCATTTCTCACTCGAACCTTTCCCTTTCCATAAATGATTCATTGAGAATCACAAATTGTGATACAAAGCATATCGTTCAGGACTTAAAAATGTATTAATTTTACCGTCAAGATACAGAATGAATAAATGATTCCTGTTTCCATTTATAAACTTCATCTTGTCAAAATAACACATTATGGGCAAGTCGTATAACATAAAAAAGAAAATAGCCCGTTTCGGCATTGCATCCAAGGGTGTGGTTTTTATTTTAATTGGTGGCTTAACGGCCTGGAGCACTTTTGGAAGCGGCGGCAAAAAAACAGATAGCAATGGGGCTATGACGTTTTTAATCGAGCAGCCTTTCGGTCAGGTACTGCTCTGGGTATTGGCCATCGGCCTGGCGAGTTATGTTTTTTGGCGCTTGTATCAATCCTTTATCGATCCCGAAAATGAAGGGAATGATCTAAAAGGATTGGCGACTCGTTTTGGCTATCTTTCGAATGGCTTATTTTACCTGTTTATACTTTATGGTGCTGTCAAGTTACTTCTGGGTGGCGGCAGTAGCGATGGCGGCATGGAGTCAATGATTCAAAAACTCCTAAATACCGCATACGGCAGGTGGATAATAGCTGCTGTGGCACTCATCTATCTGGGACAAGCCATCTATCTCATGTTTCTTGCTTACTCCGGAAGATTTAAAGCACAGATAAAAGAGACGGGCATGGCTGATAAAACACAAAAACTCATGTTAAATTCGGGTCGTGTGGGCTATACCGCTTTGGGCTTGGTTTTCGGAATGATTGCATACCTTACCGTGCGGTCTGCCATGTCGTTCGATGCATCAAAAGCGGGTGGTATAAAAGATGCGTTTACATTTATTCAAAATGAATTTGGCGCCTTGGTATTAGCCATTATGGCATTTGGTTTGGCAANCTTTGGTGTATTTATGATTATAAAGGCCTGTGTGCGCGATATGAAATTTTAAGTTGCCTACATTACAGCCTGGCCTTATTCGATAATAGACACAATGCGAATCCTTTCATTGGCAATGAACACGGAAACTAAAGCCAAAGCATCTTAAAGGCAGGTGTAAAAAATGTATTTTCGCCACACATGCTGCTCCACAGTTTTGCTACCCATTTACTGGAAGCAGGCACCAGTCTTCGGTATATCCAAAAGCTCCAAGACCATAGCAGAAACACGAACTACAGAGGTATACACAAGTTGCAATTAACAACATAAAAACTATTAAAAGTCCATTAGATAATTTTAATTTGGACTAAAGACATAGCGGGCATAAAGGTAATCCTACCTTAATCCTGTTGTTGTGTGTAATTTGAGAAATGAAGAAAATAGATAATGAAATAGCGATTGAATTTTTGGACCACGTAGCTATTAGAGTGAGAGACTTGAATATCTCTACTGATTGGTATCAAAAAGTTCTAGGTCTAAAGAAGTATCAACTATCTGAATGGGGGGAATTTCCGATTTTTCTACTTTCTGGAAAATCAGGAATTGCATTGTTTCCAGCTAATACAAATGATACTCAACTTGACTCAACTTCAAAAAATGTAAAAATTGATCATTTCGCTTTTAACGTGACAAAGGAAAATTTCGAAAAAGCAAAAAAGCGATATACTGAATTGAACTTAGATTTTGATATTCAAGACCATCACTACTTTGATTCAATTTACACGAAAGACCCAGAAGGACATACAGTTGAGCTAACCACAATTAAAGTGAAGGAACAAGATTTTTATAAATAAAAACACCACACAATCGAGTAGACTGCCCTGAGATGTAATCATCCCAGGTAGAGTCCTATACACCACTGTAGGTACGGTTCTCGTATACAGCGGTTCATTAAGATGCGGCATAATTTTCTCGTAATAAGTAAACATAGCCACATACCCTCTTTTTCGTAGGCGTTCTAAGGTAGTCGCAGCAACAAGAATCAGACTTCGGCAAACAGCCAATCCTCTCAATTAGCTTTAAACTTATGTTCCGCTACCCGTTCTTAGTATTTGCCACTTTGTCTACAAAGTGGGTTGATAGATCATCTGGATGGAGATCGTTGCTTATTTCTGAACAGTAACAGTAACAATTGAGGCTATTGGATCAATAGTAGCATTCTCAATCAAGCCTGTTATTACTTGACCAATCAGTTCTGCATTTTGAGCAAGGTTTCAATCCATGGTGGACACGCCGGATAAAATATCCAGTCTCCGCCGGAGCAAATTGACCACCTTCTGCCGGCCAAAATGGTCAGTCTCTGCCGGAGCAAATTGACCACCC
>JGI24142J45722_1001221_pt1 | contig 12986 bp, 18 predicted proteins | sample BarGraIncu00431A_FD_45722 | JGI IMG/M metagenome (IMG submission 45722) | reverse complement strand
GGCCTTGAAGCCGATGCCGGATTTATCGAGCATGATGGTCACGACCCAAAATTTGGCCGGTACGAAGTTCCTAATTTCCCTCTCTTTTTCCACTGCCAACCAGACCGCAGGAGCCTGGACGCGGCCGACAGAGATCTTGCCGCCGTCTGTCAATTTGGCCTTCAGCGCGGCCTTTGCGATGGGGCTGAGAATGTAGCCGATGAGGCGATCCCCGACGCGCCTTCCCAGGAAAGCGTTGTAAGTACCGGGGTTGGTTTGGGCGAAGGGTCAAGGGGTTCACTTAACGTGTTGAATCCCCAGCAGCACATGGCAAAATCCCCTTTTTCATCACTGAGTTAGGGGATTTTGTTGCCTCGGGATTTTTTTCATGTTGACCGATGAAAATCAATATCAGCGGACTTGCCTGATATATAAAAGAAAATGCCGCCTCCGGATGTGACGGAAGCGGCATTTTCAACACGTTAAGTGAACCCCTTGGCGAAGGGTATGGCCTTTTTGAAGGCGTCATCCATCCCCTTTTTGGTAATCTCATGGATTTTGAGGCGGAAAATGTTCTTAGCGATCCCTTTGACCTCGTTGTAGACCATCGTCCCAATGGCGTCACCCTCGCGGTCTGGGGTCTGTTGCGATGTAGACGTCTTCGCCCTTAGCGAGCTTCTTGAGCTGGCCGGAGACGCGGGTGCCCTTGTCGGAGCCGTCCCTGTTCTTGGTATAGATGAAGGTGGGGGCGTAGGTGGTGAGGTCAACCCCCATTGAATCCTCGGGCAGGTCCATGAAATGCCCTACGGTTGCCATTATTTCGGCCTTCACGAACGATTTCATCTTCTTTATTTTGGCTGGGCTCTCGATGACTATCAGCATAATATTTGCTCCTGGTGGATCTATTTAGATTGCGCGAATCACGATAAAGGCTATGGCAAGCAGCGCGCCGGCTGAGATTGAAGCGGCGAATGCGCGGGTTGGAAAGTGGCTATTTTTATGAAACATTTCAAAATCCCCTTGAAAGATGAATCCGTTTAGAATCCCGGAGCAGGCACGAAATCAAGCTCACGAATTATCGGGTAGGGGTCTACCACCAGGGGCGAGATCCAGTTGAGGAGAACATCATCGCCGCAGGCCTCAGGCTCCCGGAACCGCAAGGGGTAAGAATCATCATGTTCTTCAAGGGGTATTTGACGGAGTTCTTTGTGAATTCGATCGCCCTCCAAAAAGCATCCCGGCGCCACGCACACCAGGAATTCCCCCTCCTGCAGCACCACGCTGTTGCAACTTGTGCAAACCACCTGTGAAACCGCCCCTTTATCCAAAACTCCCATATATTGCGCTCCTGAAAAATTAGTCATGTCCTGCTGATATAAGGAGTCAGCTACCGCATAATTCTTCCATCCCCGCACGCAAAAAGGCCCCAATCCGCAACAATCACGCACCAGGGCCTTTTCCTGCTCAAAACCGCCTAATTACCTTCTCAAAACCAACCTGGCTTTGTGTATTCAACACCGGTGATAATCCTGGTATTTGCCCTAATTACCACTTCCCCAAATCCTGCTAATTTCTTGTCGCGGGGCGTCATGTGAACCTCCCAGCCAACCGGACCAGTGTTAAGTGCCACTTGTCTGAAAATCATCCACCCGAATGTCGGCGCACTCCGGGTCAGATCCACCGCTATATGGGGTAGTGACCACCAAGCGGCAAAAAGTGCCATATGCGCATTTCACTATGTGATACGTTTGGAGTCAGGGGTTAAGGAACAATGGAACGTAAAACCCGGTTAAGGGGTCTGACCACGCTGCAGGAGTCGCGACACGGTAGATGGATGGACGTTAAATAGCCTGGCAGCGTCCGCTGCGGTCTTCTGCCCAGAATTAACCAGGTTCACGATCTCCTGCTGTTGGTGTTTTTTGAGTTTCGGGCGGCGGCCACCGACACGACCTTGTTTGCGTGCCGCATCCAGACCAATGTGCGTGCGTTCTCGCAGCATCGCACGCTCGAACTCCGCAAAGGTTCCAACAATTTGCATCATCATGCGGCCAACCGGCGAGGTGGTATCGATAACTTCGGTAAGACTACGGAAACCAGCCCCAGCTTGGGCTATCTTCTCCATTAGGGTCAACACGTCTTTTAGAGACCGTGACAGACGGTCGAGTTTCCAGACCACTAACACATCACCCTTACGCAGTTGCCCCAACAGCCGATGCAATTCCGGCCTGTCCCACCGACCACCCGAAGCCTTCTCCTGAAAGATCAGTTCGCACCCGGCAGTTTTTAGTGCGGCAATTTGTGCTGCTGTATCCTGGTCCTGGGTCGAAACACGAGCATAGCCGATAAACATTGCCAACCTCCCGTTGCATAAACCTATTGCTAATGCACGTCATTTTGCAATATATTTATGCAACACGCAACGCCTTATTTGACGGTGGCCCAACAATCGTTGCGCAAACGACCGTTTGCGCAACGATCTCAATAGGGATTCTATGCCCGTCAACCCGAACAACGCGCCAATTTCGGCGTATTTCAGCTTATATCCGGCGGTTACCCCGTTAACAATACACATTCTTACTGCTGTGGCCGAACATGAGGCCGTTATGGTCTCCCCAAGACTAAGGCGGGCCAGAAGGCCGCAAAGGGCAGAGGGGTCGTGCTGGGGGCAACAATAGACGCTACCTCAAAGAGCTACGGCTATGGCCAACAGGTCGAAGACTGCTGACAGGCACAACGCCCCAAGGGGGGCAATTTACCCAAAAAGATTTGAAAAAACACTTTAAGTACCATTGTTAATGTGATATCAAGAGATCGGATATAACAGATGGCTTGGCATATGTTAAAAAAAAGGAGGGCATTATGCAACTGTTTGATATTTCGATGAATAAGCTCGAAGAGCTCAAAGAAATTATGGCAACCTTAGATATTCAGGTATCTAGCACGGGCAGCGGTTCCGCCACATTTTCCCAAAGTTGCTGGTGCGATGGTTCTTGCACCGCGTCTTGTGCCGGTAGTTGCCTCGGCGGGAACTGACTTACCACTGTAGATGGCCGACTGTATACCCCGACAGACCGTCAGGTCTGTTCCTCTCTCTAGCCTTGTACTTGGGGTCTAGGGAGCAATGGGACGTAACGGGTCGAAATGTGCTGCTTACGAATTCACGCTCAGAACCTGTAATCGTCACGGTCATGTTTGTTTTTTAATGTACGTTTACCGAAGTGACGCATTGAAAGCAGGAGTGGCACTTGAACTCAAAATCGAATCCAAGACGTCAAATACTCACGCTGGTAATGACCGAGCACTGTAATCTGCATTGCATCTATTGCTATGAAAAGAATACTGGCAAACATGTACTTTCAGTGGAAATAGCGCAAGCTGCAATCACAGAAGCATTCCAAAACCCAAAATTTGACGAGTTAGAAATAGACTTCTTTGGTGGAGAGCCATTTGTAACATTTGAAAATATCGCTGAAATATGTGAATGGCTATGGTCTCGCGAATGGCCGAAGCCATATATTTGTTTTGCAACAACCAACGGAACTCTCGTGCACGGAGAAATCAAAGAGTGGGTTACAAAACATAAAGATCGATTTGTTATAGGATTAAGCTTAGACGGCACCCCAGAAATGCAAAACATCAATCGATGCAATACATATTACGACATAGACATTAATCTGTTCAAGGAGTTGTGGCCATTCCAACCGATTAAGATGACCGTTTCGAGGCAGACGGTTGCGAATATGGCAAACGGTATAATTCATATCCATGGATTGGGATTCATGATGACCTGCAACACTGCGTTCGGCATTGAATGGAAACCAGAAGATTATGTAGTATTTGCAAGAGAAATGAAAAATCTCGCTGATTTCTATTTATGGAATCCTGGAATTGAGCCATGTAATATCATAACAATGTCAATCCAACGTGCGGCTCAATATGCTGAACAAGTTGCACAAGCTGACACAATAATTGCAAATTATTGTGGTGCTGGCGAAAGCATGTTGTCAATCGACAGGCTAGGCAAAAAATATCCGTGCCAAACGTTTATGCCAATGACTGTAGGTAGGGATTATGATTTGGATGCTGCAGTCAAAACTCTTTCAAGTCGTGATAATTATTCTGACCAAAAGTGTAAACACTGTTGTCTCATGCCAGTATGTCAAACATGCTACGGTATTAATTATGTTAATACTGGGTCACCATTTATTAGAGATGAACACAATTGTACATTTTCTAAAATAAGAGCAAAAGCTTCAGCGTATTTTATGTCAGAGATGATCACGCATAGGGCTAAAAACTATATATATTTGAAGGATGCAAATGATTTAGATCTTAGTTATATGATTAGAGGGATAAACTTAATCAATGAATTTGTAAGTATCTAATGTTTCGCGCCACCACCTATTTGGTAGCTGCAGCTAAGATTAACGACCCAATCGAAAGATATGCTTGTAGAAAATCAGGTCTCAGTTCGCGTGTAAAGATCATCCAAAGTGATTCATCTGTGTAGCCAGGAACTCTTGTTGCGTTGCTTGGAAATTCTGAGAAAAACAGCAAGTTACCTCGCCGGGGCGGGATGCGATGCTAATCAGGAGATTAATTAGATTTTCATGGAGGGGAATATGGGGGAGTTTGTTGTCAGTTTGGGCGTCTATGGGTTCATCCTTTTAGCAATGTTTTCGCTTTGGATATTTGCTCTAATTGATGCGTGCAGGTCTGATTTCAACGGCAACAACAAAGTTATTTGGATATTCTTGATAATTTTCATCCCTTTTCTGGGAGTAGTACTTTATTTTGCTATCGGTAGAGCACAACGGCTGCAAAAACTTACTCCTAGCATGAGAGTAATAGATCAAGAGGAAGCAGCAAGAACCGAAATGGCATTTTGCTCTAATTGTGGTACTGAAAACGTTAATATGGCTAATTTTTGCTCTAATTGCGGTAACTCTTCCCAACAAAGTCTTATTGGGCATCCGGCTAACAAAGATGTTACCCCAGTAAACAAAAAGTTAAGTATTGTACGAATAATTATATGGAGCCCGATAATTTTAATGACCCTCTATATATTCGACGTTTTCATTCATAAAATTATACGTGTTATCAGGGCATAATAGTGACCAGCAGTTCAATATCTGGAGGTTAACTCATGTTGGAAATTATTTTCGGTGAAATGTCCCTGATGTTATTTGTAACCGTTCTCTTAGCTATTTTGTGGTTATGGGCTTTAATTGACATTGTCAGTAGCGACCTAACAGGCATGAATAAACTAATATGGTTATTATTGGTATTATTCCTGCCCTTTATTGGTTTCATACTGTATCTACTCATAGGACGTAAGAAAAAAAACCGAATAGGTTTGAAAAACATTATTGTTATTTCAGTAATAGTTATAGGTACATCAATACTTTTGTTAGGTTATTCAGGTTACGTAAAATCTAAATCGTTGATTACAGTCCCAGAAACAGTTAAGGTAGACCACGTTGTTCTTACTGGCAAGATTTTTACTAATAAAGACACAATTCTTATGATTGGAAACAAGGAAGTACAAATCCATAAAGACACTTTGTTTTGGGGTATAACAGCGCCCGCTCCCAAGGCCGTTTTAGCCGATAGTAAAGTCGAAGTTTGCTTGGGCAATACAACTGGGACGATTCCCGCCAATGACCTCACTGCTGTGCCCTATGACGAAGGCAAATATGGCGTTGACACTGAATATTACCACGAAGGGTGTAATCTCTCGGATCAGAAAATCGTGAACGGGCAGAAACAGTACGTTAAACAGCAGCACCACTATATAGTCGACAAGAAAGGACATACATTTTATTAATTATATTTAATAACATGGAGGCAACAGTAAATGAGCCACCTGCGGGAGCGGGAGTGACCAGTAAGCTGCAAAATGTGCCATTTAGGCTAACTCGGTACATTTGGCCCGTAGGTGGCATATCAAATTGCCCATTTGCGAGCAAGCAGCATACGCATCCACGTCCGCGACTCTTAACATTTTGCGCCTTTTGTAAAGAGTTAGGACCTCTCCCCGACAGGGCTAAGCGGCCATTTCCAGATAGGCCTCTATCGGTAAACGTTTGTCCATGTCGAGATCGAACCGGCCATAGGGATTGATGTGGGCATAGATCAACGGTGACAATGCCCGGTAGCCATGGGCAGAGCGAGGTGGGATTTGCCTTTACCCATTTACTGGGCTTCGAGCTGATGCCGCGGCTCAAAGCTATCGCGAGGCAAAAGCTGTACTTGCCGGAAGCAGGCTGCACCGACGAGTATGCCAACCTGAAGGATATATTGACCCGCCCGATCAACTGGGAGTTGATTCGCCAGCAATACGACGAAATGGTGAAATATGCGACCGCCCTACGTCTGGGCACGGCACAAGTCGAGGCAATCTTGCGGCGTTTCACGCGTGCCAACCTGCAACACCCGACGTACCAGGCCCTGGCGGAATTGGGCAAGGCACTCAAGACGACGTTCCTCTGCCGCTACTTGCACGAGGAGTCCATTAGACGCGAGATCCACGCGGGTCTGAACGTGGTGGAGAACTGGAACAGCGCCAATGGCTTTATCTTCTATGGCGAGGGCGGCGAATTATCGAGCAACCGTTTGGAAGACCAGGAGCTTTCCGTGCTCTCGCTGCATCTCTTGCAGCTTTGCCTGGTCTACGTGAATACTTTGATGATCCAGCGCGTGCTGGCCGAACCGACCTGGCGACAACGCATGCAGGTGGTCGACTAACCAAGAGAATCATGGTCACAAAGACAAGCGCAGCTCATTAGACGCTGCATGCCGCCAAAAAAGAGGGGAACCTATGTCTAAGCTTGAAAGCATGCCCGTCTTGTGCTGAAAAAGTTAAAAAAGCTGCACGCAAATGCAAACATTGTGGCACTGAATTTGTGGTATAGATGTAACGAAATTTAATCGTCTGTAAAGTCAAAGTTAAAATTGATGGTCTCGCAAAAGTCAGCCTGTTGCGTAACATACTGAATTAAATTGATTAATACTGTATTTACTGTTTGTGTCGAGTTGGTGTTTATGATATATTACCCTGCAAATTCAGTGACTTGCAAGGTGAGACATGATCCACATCAAAGACCACAAACAGTACGACATGTTCAATCCATTTGACTATCTCGGACCGAAACGTCTCGCCCTTCTCCAATCCTCCTGGGCACACCTATTTCGGGAAGAGATACTGCATAAGCTTCCTGCAGAGAAACTCTTTCATCTTTATGATGAGTTCAAAGGACGTCGAACAAAGGAGCTGCTCACTATGCTCGGCGTCGTTCTCCTGCAGCAGATGGAGGACCTCACCGACGAACAGGCAGTTCGTCAGTTTGCCTTCAGCATTGAGTGGCATTACGCACTGAACGTCACCGATCCATCGGACTTCAGTTCCTATGTTTCCGCTCGCACCCTTTGGACCATGCGGGACACGGTCGGCCGTCTTGGCCTTGAGCAATCTCTCTTTGAGAATGTCACCGACGCACTGAAGAAGCTCTTTGATCTTGATCCTTCAAAACAGCGGCTGGATTCCGTCCATATCTTTTCCAACATGGCACATCTGGGGCGGATCCGGATCTTCGTAAAGACCGTCCGCAAGTTTTTGGTCAACCTCAAGCGACATCACGCCGACCTATACCAGGACCTCGGCGAGGTGGCGACCCGGTACGAGGAGAAAAATGACGGGCAGTTTGCCGTCAAGCCGACCGAATCGACTCGGACCCTGCAGGAGGTTGGTAACGACTGTTTCCTTTTTATAGAGCGCTTCAAAGATCAGCAAGCCGTCATTGCCATGTCCAGCTACCAGCTTATGGTGCGGCTGTTCAACGAGCAGTGTGTGCTTGAGAAGACGGATACGGCGACTTCCGTGGTGATCAAGCCGAACAAGGAGGTAGCATCTAACTCTCTCCAGAACCCCTCAGATCCCGATGCCGGCTACTCAGGGCACAAGGGGAAGGGATACCAGATGCAGGTGATGGAGACCTATTCGCCGGACAAGAGCCAACCGGACCTGATCACTAACGTTAAGGTCGAAGCTGCCCACTAGAGTGACGCTCACGCGCTGCTCCCGGCCATCGATGAAGCATCAAAGCGCCAACTTGCCCCGACAGAATTGCTGGCCGACTCCCTTTATGGCGGCGACGACAACGTGGAGAGGGCCGCTGAACTGGGTGTCGCGGTGGTGTCACCAACCATGGGTAGCCAATCACACAAGATCGGTCTTGCCGACTTCAGCTTTACCGACAACGACGAGATGACCGCCTGCCCCGCAGGCCAGACACCGAAACGGATCAAGACCGGGAAACATGGGGGCAAAGTCGTCATATTCGATAAGGCGACCTGCGACAAGTGCCCCAGACAATCGGACTGTCCGGTAAAGCGGGACAAGCATACCACGACCATCAGCTATGACGCCAAGGCGCTGCGCCTTTCCAGACGAGGTGCCAAGGAAAAGACGGAAGCGTATCGCGAGGCGTACCGTTTCCGGGCTGGGGTCGAGGGAACTATGTCAGACCTCGACCGCATTACCGGAATCAAGCACCTGCGCGTCAGAGGGATGCGGTCAGTTAGGGTGGCGGCAGTGCTAAAGGCTGCCGGGTTAAACATCCTGCGGGCCAGCGCATTCAGAACTGGAAAAAGGCCGTATCGAAGACGCAAAAACGGCCGTTCTTCTCATGACGAGATCATATGTACTGTCAAAGAGCAAGTCAGACGGCTTTGGGATCATATCCGGCAAAGCTTTGGGGTTTTCGGCCCCGGGATCAATTGCATTGGTCAATTATTGCCACAGGCGACGTAGCGCGTTTTTGCGATACCATCAAAATTAAACAAATTGTTGAGTTGTGTGACCATTGCCAGCACCTATACATTATGAAATTAGGAGTGAATTTTATGCGCAATTATATATTTTACGCTCTAACTGTTATTTGTATTTTGTATAGTAGCTTTGTTGTTTACAATATTAAACACTCAGAAAAGCTGTTGGCTACTATTGATAATGTTACGGCAGAGACACCAGAAGATACTAAGAACTTTATTAAAGGATACCATAATGAAATAAATGAACACCGGCTTGAAGCCGCAGGGGGACTTTGTTTGGCGGTTTTATTCGCTGGCATTGGATTCAAACTAACTCCTAAGACTAAGATATGCCCGTCTTGTTAAGAGAGAGTTAAAAAAGCAGCGACCAAATGTAAGCATTGTGGCAGTGGATTAGTGTTCTAAGTTGTAAAATGGTAACCGCGTAAAGGAGAATGCATGGCTAATATTATTTTTACAGCAAAAAAGGGTAGCTTTTTGGGTATTGGCGGCGGTGTTGAAGACAAATCTCTGTCCATGGCTGGCATTTCCGGGGACCGTGGGAAAGCTGTACTCCGCAGAATGGATATGGAATAAGAGTCTTAGTAGTCAGGAAAGCCTTTTGTTGCGTTGGATGGAAATCCTCCGGCAAGCCATTAAAGATTGGACCAAGGATTGGTTTGTTGAAATTGCCCACAGTTCATTTTGGAGGATAAATGTTAGTACCAAATATTCCGGTTATTACCGGTGTTTTACAAGAGCCTTACGAGATACTTGATTCTATTTTTGCATCAGCATGGGTAAAATCAGAAGGGTTTATATTCCAAACCATTGACACCAATAAAGCTTTTGACGGAGTAAAAGATAAGCTCAGAGAATACTGTAAAATACTTGGAGGTAATGCAGTAATTAATTGTCAATTTGAGTATAACGTTGGGCGTGCGGATGGAATAATCGCAAATTCAAAACAAAATTTCGAGCTATTTGCGTATGGCACCGCAGTAATATCATCCAAGGCGTATGTCTCCACTATATATGAGCTAACGTTTGATAAAGACAAATTTATAACATGCCCAGCATGTGAAGTGAAATTAAAACTTGACGCTACTGAATTACATACAAAGTATTTCGAGTGCACAGATTGTAAACGTGGGATAAACTTCTCAATTATCTAGCTTGGGTGTGTTCGGCCGATCTCTAGACCCCGGGACAGCGGAAAGGAATTCAACTACTTGCTAGTGCGGCTAATATATAAATCTCACGCCACTCGCTCGCTTTATCCGTTCGAGTTCCCCCCTTTGGAGGGATACTACTATTGGCCTTACGACTGGCAATGTCACACTTGGGTGATAGAACCGAAAATAAAATGCTTAATCCTGAAGGATGCGGCGCGCATACGCTACTACAAATAAAGGCATAAGGGTGGTACCTAGGAGCGCCTCAAAACAAATTACTGAATACGTTGCTCACTTCGGATTTTTGAGACCACTAACAATCCAGTAGGCAACACCAACCAAGAGGAGAGTTACAAAGGCAGCAGGAAGAGATTTACCTATTAAGAACAAGTAAGATCCTTCTGCAACTTGGTATGTTTGATATTTTTGCTGATAGGTTATATAAAGAACAATAATTGGGGCAACTATAGCCAACCTCAAAAATGTAGTTTTCGTGTTGAATGCCATCTTAGTTCTCCTTTATGATATTGCGAAACTAATTGTTGATGAAACTTACGGAAAGCTATCACTACTGCCTGATATTGCTAAAGAAACAAAAGTGCAGAACCATTATTGTAACGTCTTTCAAATGCTGGACTGGGGCTTGGGCTTATGATGGGTGTGTTTAGGTGAATTGTGCGGCTTTGGAGGGTGATATTGCTCATTTAGGTGGGCTTGCCAGTCGGGGTACGTCGGGATTATCGGCCCTTTTGTAGAAGTTGAAACACGATAAGAAGCCGTATCATCTTTATGTATTGGCTGTTCCCAAAGATACCAACACACTAAGACGATGGCTACAACCATTCCTAGGGCAACCAATACATTTACCAAGGGGCTGAATAGAGAGAAACAAGCGCTGGTTTCTGGGTTTGGGCTATTCGAAGAGTATATAGCGTCCATAGCTTCTGTCTCTCGCTGTCTAGCGGCCTGCCATGCCAGAGAACCAGTAGTGAATTTATAAGATGGATGGGCAGAATTTTGACCATAAATGTAACTATCTGAATGTTCTTCAGGCATTGAATCCTCCCGCTGGTTAAACTTGGCTCCCAACCGCCGCGTTCGAAAATATAAATTAAATTGTAAGAGATATTTCCATGGGTTAAAGACCTACTCAATGGTTATAATATTATAAATTTCAAATGTTTGTCGTTGTCAGTACCGAACGGGATTATTTTGTAAAGTCCTGGAATTAACACTGCGTGCAACCTCCTGCTTTTACAGGAATAGTTTCAGGCTGCATCTGGTTAAGCCAATCGATTGGGCGTACTGCATCATGCGATTCGTTTTCTTAAAAAACGCCTCCTTGTAGTTGCAGATAAAGTGAACCCAATTCGGATGATTGCGATTCCGAAATTATGATTGCGATCTCAGATGCAAAAAAAGTGAGCCTGAGGCACCGGATAGAATCAAATAAAGTGAGTTGAAAAACGCGATGATTGCGATCCCTTGCGATTATAAGTGCGAGCCGCTACAACTATCACGCTCTCTAAAAGACGTGTTGACTCTGATGGAGAAAATTGCTCAGGCTGGCGCTGGCTTCCGAAGTCTGACTGAAGTTATTGATACCACTTCGCCCGGTGGTCGTATGATGATGCAAATAGTAGGAACCTTTGCTGAGTTCGAGCGTGTGATGCTGCGAGAACGCACGCACATTGGCCTGGATGCGGCACGTCAACAAGGTCGTGTCGGTGGTCGCCGCCCGAAGCTCAAAAAACACCAACAGCAAGAAATTGTGAACTTGGTTAATTCTGAACAGAAGACCGCAGCGGATGCTGCCAGGCTATTCAACGTGCATCCATCTACCGTGTCGCGTCTCCTGCAGCGTGGACAGACCCCTTAACCGGGTTTTACGTTCCATTGTTCCCTAAATCACTGATTCCAAACGGATCACATAGTAAAATGTGCATATGGCACTTTTTACAGCTTGGTGGTCACTACCCCTATATTCACGGTTGATGGGGTTTTCCTCAATCCTGCCCAGTTATTGCCATTTTCAACCTGAATTCTGGTTACGTACGCTGCCGATTTCAATCCACTCGCCGCGTAAGCCGCTTCGTAGGCCTCTGCCCGGGTCACCGCAAGGATTCGTGTGAAAATGGGCAACAAGCCTAAAAATCTGGTTTGGGGCACCCTCTCTTTGACAGAATCTGCCTTGCAGCAGTGCAAAATGCAGCTGCAACCCCCTGTCGTTAAACAGATGTTTTCCGACGCGGGCTTGCAGTATGTCTAATACGGGCATAATTTCAGCTTATTCCTGTACGGAAACACTGTCGTAAACCGATTTTAGTCGGAAACCTCCCGTAACAGGTTTTCCGACATATGGCAAAGGGCCAAAACTATCCTGTTGCCCATTTTCACACGAATCCTTGCGGTGACCCTGCCCGGCTAAGCGCCCCCTTTATTTCCACTGGGTGTACTTCTTCGACAACCTGGAGTCCAACTTTAATCAGAACCGGGCCTTCCTTTTTCTTCTCTCTCTCTCAAATCAACCCCCTCTTTAAATCCCTCTTTACTACGCCGCCTGTCGCAGGATCTCTTCCGCCTGGGCCATCCCTTCTTCGGTCACCAGCGAGAACAATGGCAGGCCGCAAGGGTAGCCGTCAACCGATGCCGCGACAAACCCGATACGCTCTGCAACCAGTCGTAGTGCCAGTTTAGTAGAATTGGCGGTGGAATTCTCTGCTTAGGTCAGTGTTGGCCATGAGCCTCAACCCTTCAGTTGCCCCATGTCGATGGATGTAGCCGCTTGACGCTGACTGCACATAGTGATGCAGAAGGATAAGCCCTTGCCATGCCGACACAAGGTCCAGGGGGGCGTGAAGGTGCGTAGCGAGGGGGTTGGACGCTACCCAGTTGATCAGCGACAATTAAAACTCCCGGACCGTATTGCCTCACTAGAGAATCTTACCAAGAGGAGATGTTTGCCTCATCATAAATCTTACCGAGCATTATCAAGTGCATTCCCTGGTTGTCGGAGCGGGT
>JGI24142J45722_1001213_pt1 | contig 13028 bp, 8 predicted proteins | sample BarGraIncu00431A_FD_45722 | JGI IMG/M metagenome (IMG submission 45722) | reverse complement strand
CTAGGTCCGGAGGGCACTGCCGTTACGTTTAGGGCAGGTACCTTCCCAGAAGTGGGCACCCGCAAGTGGTGCCCCTACAAAATGCTTACTTGTAGCGATACCCCTTGCGGGTATCCTTTTCCCTCAAGTTGGATGCAGCCCGAGGCAGGGCTCATTGCTCAAATGAGAAATTCTCAGCAGAAGGCACGATTACCATGTTTCGTTTCCCCTTTCTTTTGACACTCCTTGCCTGCGGCGCGCTCCTGCTCGGCTCGCCTGCCCCCTCGCGCGCCGCGGACCCGGTTGAACTCGAGATCAAGGGGGTCGAGGGGCCCGCCGAGAAAAACGTCAGCGAGGCGCTTTCCCTCCCCACGGGGTTGGTGCGCGACGGCAAGGTGGACCGGTTCTGGCTGGACCGTTTCGCCGGGCAGGCGGCTCAGAAGGCCCGCCTCGCACTGGAGCCCTACGGCTACTACCACGCCCAGGTCGGCGTGTCGGTNCAGGAAGAGAAGGGGGGTAGATACCGCCTGCTGGTGCAGGTGACCCCGGGTGAGCCGGTGCGCCTGAGCGCGGTCTCCGTGGAGCTTAAGGGCAGCGGGGCCGGAGAGTCCCAGCTTACCCGCCTGGTGCGCAGCTTTCCGCTTTCCAAAGGGAAAATACTGCTGCAGCCGGAGTACGAGCGGGCCAAGAGCGCCCTCAAATCCGGTGCCGTCTCCCTGGGCTACCTGGACGCCGACTTCACCCTCCACGAAATCCGCATCGCTCCCGGCGCCGAAAGCGCGCGCATCGCCCTTATTCTCGAGACCGGCGAGCGCTACCGCTTCGGCGACGCGCAGATAGAGGGGGCGCCCGACTACCCCGAGCCGTACCTGCGGCGCTTTCTGGCTTTCAAAAGCGGAGAGGTGTTTTCCTACGCCAAGCTCGCCGAGACCCAGCTCAACTTCGCCAACTCCGAGCGCTTCAAGCAGGTGATGATCACCCCCNAAAAGGAGCAGGCCAAGGAAAGGGAGGTCCCGGTCCTGGTGCAACTCACCCAGGGGCCACGCCGCAGCCTGCGCCCCGGAGTCGGGTACGGCACCGACACGGGCGGGAGATTCACGGTGCGCTTTCGCGACCTGAACCTCTTTCACCTGGGGCACCANCTCGACCTGAATCTCTATGCCGCCCAGCTGCTGCAGGGGTTCTCGGCCCGCTACACGGTCCCCAGCGCGCGCGACAGCAGAAGTTCCACGGTCCTGCAGCTGAACCTGCAGCAGGAGGATCTCCCCATNTACAAAAGCGAGTTCGCCTCGCTCGAGCTGGACCGTAACCGCAGCTTCGGCAAGGGGGAACTCGGCACCGCCTACATCCAGCTTCTGGAGGAAAAGTTCACCATTGGCGATGAGAATTCCGGCTCCCAGCTGGTGTTGCCGGGGTACCGCTTTTCCAAGGAGAGTTTCGACGATATGGTGCGCCCCACCCGGGGGTACCGCTACACCCTGGACCTGCGCGGCACTTCCCCCTATATCGGCTCCGACACGGGGCTTATCCAGTTCATCGGCGAGGGGAACACGCTCATTCCGCTTCCCTGGCGCCTTTCGCTGCACCTGCGCGGCAAGGTCGGCGCGACCCTGCTTCAGGACCCCCTGGCGGAGATTCCCCCGTCCGTTCGTTTTTTTGCCGGCGGCGACGAGAGCGTGCGGGGCTACGACTACCAAAGCCTCGGGCCGCGCGACGGGACCGGCCAGGTAATCGGGGGGCGCGACCTGGTCTTTGGCTCCGTCGAACTGGAGCGCGCGCTCTACCAGAGCTGGGGAGTCTCTGTCTTTCACGACGCGGGTAACGCCTTCAATGATTTCAGCCATGTGGACCTGTTCCAGGCGATCGGGGTCGGCGCGCATTACTACTCGCCGGTCGGGGGGCTGAATCTCTCGCTGGCCAAGCCGCTCAAGAGCGACTGGTCCACCTACCGCATCGTCTTCACCGTGGGGTTCCAACTATGAAACGGCTAGCGCTCTACCTAAGCTGCGGCCTTTTGGCGCTCCTGCTCCTTTTGGGCGGTGGGCTCTACTGGATGGTCGGGACCACGGGGGGCGCCCGCTTCGCACTGACCCGCCTGCCGCGCCCGGCCGGCCTCCGGATGACGGTTCGCACCGTGGAGGGGAGGCTCCTCGACCGGTTGCGCCTGTCGGGGGTGCGCCTGGAAGAGCAGAAACTGACCACGGAGATCGACCAGCTCGACCTCACCTGGCAGCCGCACGCCCTTTTAAACGGCGACCTCTCGGTACGCGAGCTCTCCCTCTCCGGGGTACGTATCCAGGACGACCAGCCCCCCAGCGCGAAGGAGCCGGCCCTCTCCTGGCCGCGGCTTTCCTCACTGGCGCGACGCTTCTCCGCGGAGGTTTCCTCCCTCAAGCTGACTAACCTGAGCTACCGCCACCTGAAGGACGCACCGGTCACCCTGACCGGGCTCTCCTCGACCCTGGTTTATCGCGACGGGCTCCTTATCTTGTCCAAACTCACAGCCAGCGCTCCCCAGGGGCGGCTCTCCGGTGAGGTGGCAGCCGGACTCGCGATTCCTGCGCTGCGGATAGACCTGGTGCTGGTCCCGGAAAAGCCGGTCGGGGGCCTCGACCTTTTCTCCCTGCAAACGCGTCTTGCCGTGGGGAAGGATCCCGAGATCCTGGCCGGAAGCCTTGCCGCTGCCGGCAGAAGCGGCGGGGCGCAGCGCCTGGAACTGACCGGGGAGCTGGGAATGACCAACAACAGCTTCCGGCTGCGCGGCTTGAACCTGCAAAGACCCGGGGAAACCGGCTCCCTGACCGGCTCGGGAAGCCTGACGCTGACCCGGGGGGAGCCGCTGGTCTCGCTGGCGCTTTTGGCACGTGACCTCGATCTGCGCGACCTGCTGAAACAGCCGACTCGCTTTTCCGGGACCTTGAACTTCTCGGGGAGCCAGAGCAGCTACCGGGGTAAGTTCGCCCTGGAAAACCGCGGGCCGGGGTGGCAGAACGGGTCGCTCGCCGCGGAGTACCAGGGAAACGGCTCCGGGGTCAAACTGGCGCCGCTCAGCGGGAACCTCCTGGAGGGGCGTCTGGGCGGAAACCTCGACGTCGCCTGGACCCAGGGGCTGCGGGTGCGCGGGAACCTCTCCGGCAGGGGGATCAACCCGGGGCAAATCGCGCCGGATTGGAAGGGGCGGGTCAACTTCGACCTCGTCGGCGAGCTGGAGCGGAGCCTCGAGGGTCTCCTGAAAGGGAAATTGAACGGGAAACTGCTGGAGAGCAGGCTGCACGGCAAGGATCTCCAGGGAGAAGTGGCTGCCGACTTTGCCGGCGAGCGCCTGCGGGTTGCCCGTCTGTTTCTGAGGGGAAAGGGGTTCGACCTGCGGGGCTCGGGTCAGCTCGACCAGCGCATGGACCTGGTGGCCCGGGTGAGCGATCTCTCGCGCCTGGTCCCCGGTGCGGCCGGGACCCTGCAGGCCGACGCCTGGGTGCGCTGGCGCGGCGGGCGCTTCACCGGCAGCGCCTCCGGGCAGGGGCAGAACTTGACGGCTAGCGGGGTGCGGGTGGGCAGCGCGCGGCTGAGTGCGCAATTGAGCGACGCCCAGGGCTATCCCCTGCGGCTGGAAGCGTCCCTTGCCCGGCTCGGATTGGGCCGCCTGCAGGCGCAAAGCGCGTTCCTCAAGCTGGACGGCAGCGTCGCCCGCCACACCCTGAGCGCGCGCCTGAACGCCCCCGGCGGCGAGGCGCAGGCACAACTGGTCGGCGGGTACGCGAACGGCGCCTGGCGGGGGGAAATCGCCAGTTTCTCCGGGCACGACGGTGTCGGTCCCTGGGGGCTGCTGGCTCCCGCGTCCCTTCTGGTGAGCAGCAGTCGACTGCACCTGGAACCGCTGCGGCTGCGCGGCACCCCGGGCGAGCGGGTCGAAATTGCCGGGGACCTTTCCTGGCAGCCGCTGAGCGGCGCCCTGCGTGGGAGCTGGGACGGGATCAACCTGGCCCGGGGCAACTCCTGGCTTTCCGGAGTGGAGCTTGCCGGAGCGAGTTCGGGTGATCTGAATCTCCATCTGCTTTCGGGCGAGCGGCTGCAGGTGACCGGCCGTGCCGAGGCCCGGGGCACCCTCAGCGCGGACGGGCACAGCTTCGTCATCGAGCGTCTGGCGGCGGGACTGGACGGCGGCGGCAGCGGCCTGCGCGCCTCCCTCGACCTGGCCCTGGCCGGCGGCTCCGGAGCGGCGCACCTCCTCTTTACTTCACGCGACGCGGCCCGGTTGGCGCTCCCGGAGCGGGGAGAGCTTTCCGCGCAGTGGTCCGATCTCGACCTGGTGCTGCTGCGCCCCTTCCTGCCGAAGGAGTTGAAGCTCGACGGGCGCCTGGCGGGGCTCGTTACCGGGAAACTCACAGCCGGCAAGCGGATCGATTTGAAGGGGAATGCCGCCCTCGAGAAGGGGAGTGTCGCCTGGCAGAGCGCCGACCAGGAGTTCGATGCCGCCCTGCAAAAAGCCGGGCTGGCCTTTTCCTGGCACGGCGGGGTTGGGGACCCGGGGCGGTTGCAGCTCTCCGGGGAGGCCGCGGCGACCGGGGGCTTCACGGCCCACGGACAGCGGGTCGCACTGGAGCGCTGCGCGCTGCGCCTCGACGCCGACGGGAGCGGACTGCGTGCGGGACTCGACCTTTCGCTGCAAGGCGGGGCCACCCTGAGGGGGAGTCTGACCTCCGCGTCCCCTGCGCGCCTGGCACTCCCGACCACCGGGGACTTCGCCCTGGAGTGGGGCGGCATTGACCCGGCGCTCCTCAAACCCTGGCTTCCCGGTGCTCTTAACCTGCAGGGAGCCTTTGGCGGCCGGGCACGCGGGAAGCTCCTGGCGGGACAGCGTCTGGAGCTGGACGGCGAGGCGGAATTTTCCCAGGGGAGGGCGAGCTGGCAGGGAACCGGCGGCGAGCTGAACGCGAACCTGCGCTCCGCCGCCCTCAGCTTCGCCTGGCGGGGCGACGCACTCACCGGCACGCTCTCGCTGGCGCTCGCCGAGTACGGTTCGGCCCAGGGGCGTCTGAGCCTCCCAATTCCGGCCCGCTATCCGGTGGCGGCCGACCCGCGCGGTGCGCTTGCCGGCGCTCTCGCCGGCCGGCTCCAGGAACGTGGCTTTCTCACCGCCGTTTTCCCGGGCCTGGTTCAGGAGAGCCACGCGGACCTGGACCTCGACCTGCATCTGGGCGGAATCTGGAGCGATCCGCGCCTGGAGGGGACCTTGCGGCTTGCCAAGGCCGGCGCCTATCTGCCGAGCGCGGGGATCCATGTCAGCGATCTGGAGCTGTCGGCCCGGCTGGAGAAGGACCAGATCCGGATCGAAAATTTCCGGGCGGTCTCGGGTAAGGGGCACCTCGAGGGGGCGGCGCTGGTGCAACTGCATGGCTGGGAAGTAACGGGGTACAGCGGGACTCTGGACGGGGATCGTTTCCAGACTGTCTATCTACCTGAGATCCAGCTGACGACCTCGCCCAAATTAAAGTTCGAGGGGAACGCGGAGCGCCTCCTATTAAGCGGCGAGCTGCTGGTCCCCGAGATGCTCATTACCGGTCCGCCGACCCGTTCCGTCGTCACCGCGAGCAAGGACGTCATCTTCGAGGGTGGAGCGCCCGGCGAGGCCGGGAGCGCGAAATTCCCCCTCCAAGTGGACGGGCAGATCAAACTGGTGCTCGGCGACAAGGTGCAGGTGAAGGCGGAAGGGATCGACGCCACCCTGGGCGGGGAGATGGAGCTCGTGCTGAAGGGGATTGAGAGCATCTCGAGCCGCGGGGAGATCCGGGTGACCAAGGGGCGCTACCGGGCCTACGGCATCGACCTCGATATCGTGCGCGGCAGGCTCTACTACGTGGGAGGTCCGGTGGACCAGCCGACCCTGGATATCCTGGCGCTGCGCACGGTCGGCGAGGTGCGCGCCGGCGTCACGGTCGGGGGCCAGCTCGGCTCGCAGGTCGTCAAGCTCTACTCCGAACCGAGCCTGCCGGACGTCGACATCATGGCCTACATGGTACTGGGGCACCCGCTGGGGAGCAGTTCCGACCAGGCGAGCCTGGTGGCGAGCGCCGCAAGCTCCCTCTTCTCCTTCGGACAATCCGAGTCCTTCCAGGACAAGCTCAAGGACCGGCTGGGGTTAAACGTGCTGGGAGTCGAGACGGTGGACCAGACCAGCGCCGGGCGCATGGGGTACAAGGAGGTCGCGGTCACTCCGACCGGGGCGGCACCGAAGACGAGCGTCGGCGAATCCCTCCTGACCGTCGGGAAGTTCCTGACCCCGAAGCTCTACCTGAGCTACGGGCGCTCCCTGGTGACCGGCGGCAGTCTGTTCCAGCTGCGCTACGACATCCTGCGCCACTGGCAGATCGAGACCCAAAGCGGCTCCGAGAGTGGCGCGGACCTTTACTACAAATTGGAGTTCAATTAGCAGCGCGACTGTTCAGCTGAAGTCCGGCACCACCCCGATGCCGGGGCCGGCGTGGCTTAGATCGAATCTGCCGCTGTCGTCGAGGTAGGGAGAGTGTGCCAGATTTCCCTTGAGAAAGAAGGTTGTATCAATGTCCAGGAAATCGAAGCAGCCCAGCCCGGCCGCAAAGTGGGCCGACGCAGTGATCGCCAGAGCGCTCTCCATCATCGCTCCCAGCATCAGCTGTATCCCCTGAGATGCAGCAAGCCGGGCAATAGCCGCCCCCTCCAGAATGCCGCTTTTCATGAACTTCACGTTGATGGCGCTGACGGCGTTACAGTCGATGGCGCGCCGGGCGTCGGCCAGCGAGCCGACGCTCTCGTCGGCGCAGACCAGCGTGCCGCTTCCGGCGAGCGCCGCCGTGATCGCAGCCAGGCCGTCCCAGTCGTGCTTTGCTACCGGCTGCTCTAGCAGTACCGGCCGTGCCCCGCCCGCATCGAGCTGATCCAGGAAGGCGAGCATCCGGTCGGCAGTGAAACCCATATTTGCGTCCAAAATAAGCTCGCTTTCGGGTGCCATCTCGCGTACCGCCAGGATGCGCTTCAGGTCCAGTCCCTCGTCCTTGCCGATTTTTATCTTGAAAGCTCTGAATCCCCGTGCGGCAAATTGCCGCGCTGCCGCCCGTGCTTCTTCAAGTGAGCCGATCACGATGGTGATGTCAGTGGCCAACTTCAGCAGCGGTCCCTGCGCCCCAACCGGAGCGAAGAGCCGGTAAAACGGGATTCCCTGCAGGCGGGAGGAGAGATCGAGCAATGCCATCTCCAGTGCGGCCAGGCCTGAGTGATTGCTGGCAAAGGCCACAGCGAATTCCCGGCAGACCGCCTCGGGGTCATCGATCCTGCGCCCGAGCAGGGCTGCAGCCGCAGCTTGCAGGTTGGCCAGTGTCGCGGCGACGGTTTCACCGGTGATGTGGGTTGCGACGGCCGCCTCACCGTAACCGTTTACGCCATCACTGGACCGNAGCCGGAGAAAGACGTTTGCCAGTTCGTCGTGCTGCCCGGTGGCAATGCGGAACGGGGTNGCCAGTGGCGCCCGGATTATGGTAGCCACGGCATCCTCAATTACCAACGATACGTTACCCATAGATTACTCCCTCCCCGGGACAGCAGCTTAAAACCAGCGCGGCTATCACTTCTTTCCTGCGGCCAGCCCCACAGCTAATTATTGCTCATCGGCTGCCAAAAGAACAGCCCGAGTCAGGTTCTTTTGGATAAACTGAATAAGTTGCGGAACTAATCCCAATGAACACATTTGCAGGGCGCCAGACCCCACTGTCTTGCTCCGCGAGCCTTCCTCCCTACTTTGTAGGGGGGAAAAAACGACGCTTCCTGCGCTCCTATTGGTGTTTTCTTCGGTGCAATTTCGCGACCCGAAGCGCGCATTCGCGCCGGAATCCGCACCGGGAGCCCCATCTNGCGCTGATATATTGAAGAAGTACCATGTTATAGGTATCTATTACGGCCCTTGGGGTGTATAGTTAAGAATCAGTTGCTTCTCTTGTGGGGTGTTACTGCCCGTCCAGCAGATCAGCAGGTTTCATCTTCTCCGTCCACCGGTCACTACCATTTACTCGCAGACAAATTTGCCTGACCGGAGCATCAGTCTCCGGCCCAACATACCTGCTCTGCCGCGCACAAGGTTCAGTATCGTCGCGGAAAGTGGCAAAAACAGTTGATTTGTGTCGTAAAGCAGGAGGGAAGGCCGGTAAGGCCTGAACCCGCAGGTGCATACAAAGGGGGAACAAAAATGATCGTCAAACGCGGTAGCGTGGTGAGCCATATGGTGGCGCAGGAATGGGGCGTCGGTAAAGTGGTGGAGGTGAACGACGTCAGGGCAACAATCCAGTTCAACGACGGGATGATCAGGAAGATTACCTCTTCCCATTATATGAATCTCCAGCCGGCTGACCCTGCTTCCTATCTGCCCCCTTGTGAAAAAGTCGCGGCACCCAAGGTGAAAGCGGTGCGTGTTGCTGCACCCAAGAAACCGAAGAAACTTAAAGAAGCNGCTGTTTAAGCTGAACCTTTAGCAAAGAGTTGGCGCTACTTGCCGCATCCGGTCCGNGATTGAGAATCGATCTCGGCTCCTTAAAAAGAGGGCGATTTATTTAACGGTCACTGACCTAAAATAAATTTGCCCTCTTTTGCACTATGCTATACTGTTCCTAAAATATTTTATTGAAAGAGGTGGCGAATGGCTAAACCAAATTTTCAGTTTCAAAAGCGTCAGAAGGAATTAGAAAAGAAGAAAAAAAATGAAGAAAAAATGCAACGCAAACTGGAAAGAGGCACTGCCTCTCCTGCAGAAGGCGATGACGAGCCCGGAGAAGAAAGTGATGTTGCCGACGAAGTAGCTTCCTGATAAGGTCGCCGGCAGATTCTGATCTGCTCCTTCTACAGCATAGTGAGAACGAACAGAAAATGCCGAATCCTTTTTCCGGCGTGGCCTATGTGCTTAAGCCAGCCAGATGCTCATCCTGTGACAGTCGCCTGAAAAATTTGTAGTTTCTTACTTGCTAATCTTAAATTTACCGTCATAATCTTTCCTTAGCAACACTCACTTCCTGCTGCTTATTGTGAGAGGAGGATTGTCATGAAATGTCCAGTGTGCAAAAACCATTTGCAGGTTGACACCAACTTACATTCCGACGGGTTTAACGAAGGGATTACCGAATGCAGCGTCTGCGGCGCCGTCTGGTCGGTTAACCACGGCGTGACGGAAATCGTTAAGGACCCGCAGATCGAGTCGTTTCTTGAAGTACAGACTGAGTGCGTCGAAGGTGACGACTACAGCCTTGATGGACATGAGAATTAGAGTTTAAAACGGAATCTTTTTGGTGACGAGGGGCGCCTGCCGCAAGCTTCCTTTTTGCCCTGTTTCGTTTCTCCCTACTGAGCCCCTCTCGTTTTCTCGCCCTTTTCGGGGCAGGAACCGGAGGGGCTTTTTTGCTTGAGAAGGAGGGGAACCCGGCCTGGTTGCAGGAACGCAAAATCGGTAACTGACGCAAGCAGGTCATTGCTCCAGAGCCGGGTGCGGGCTTGTTTTCGCTCGGGGGGTTTGGTAGTATTAAAAGTGAATTATTANGTACTGCGCCTGACATGGGGAGATGGTCATGTCTTTCAATCCCGTTTTTGTGGTAAGCAACGCGAAAAAACCCGATTGGTACTACTCCATGGCGCAGTTTGCGCGCCCGGACCTGCGCAAGTCGATCTGGCAGCTCTTAAATACCCTGATTCCTTATTTTTTTCTCTTCGCCGCCATGGTGGTTACGGTGCATAGTGGAGAGTCCTACTGGCTCACCCTGGGACTGGGCGCCATCGCCGCCGCCTTATTCGTGCGCATCTTTATCTTTTTCCACGACTGCACCCACGGCTCATTTTTCGCGTCACCGCGCCTTAACCGCGACGTCGGATACCTCTGCGGNGTCCTCACCTTCACNGCGTTNCATGACTGGAGACGCAGCCATGCAGGNCACCACATCACGGCCGGCGACCTGGACCGGCGCGGCATGGGCGACATCTGGACCATGACGATCGAGGAGTACCGGGCAGCGCCCCTGTCGACGCGGTTCGCCTACCGCTTATACCGTAACCCGCTGGTCATGTTCGGCATCGGCCCGGGCTACTATTTCCTGCTCAGGAACCGGATCCCCTCTGAAGGAGCTAAAAGGCACGACATCAAGAGCGTCATCTATACCGACCTCTACATCCTTGTCATTGTCGTGGCGGCAAGCCTGACCATCGGCTTCAAAACCTACGTTCTGGTGCAGTTGCCGATCCTGCTCATGGCAGCNACCCTCGGGGTGTGGCTCTTTTACATTCAGCACCAGTTCCAAGGTGTGTACTGGGCACGGCACCAGGAATGGGACCCGATACGGGCGTCGCTGGAGGGTGCCTCCTACTATCAGCTCCCCAAAATGTTGCAGTGGTTTTCCGGNAACATCGGGATTCATCACCTGCACCATCTGCGACCCGGCATCCCCAACTACAACTTGCAGCGCTGTTATGATGCCATACCGGAGATTCAGAAGGCGCGGCCGATAACCATCCGGACCAGCCTCAAATCGCTGCGCTACCATCTTTGGGACGAGGAGCGCCACGAACTGGTGAGCTTCGGCTCGCCGAGAGTGGGGCGGCCGACTGGGTGAATCCTTCTCTCTCGTGCTCACTTTTCCTATATTGTTAGCCTTCCTGACTGAACTATCATGGGCGGTTGCCGTTCGTGAAACAGAACACCCCCCCTTTAATGCGAACAGTGCTTGTCCGCCTTTATGACTTCAAGGCGACCCACCTCTGAACCTCAGCTAGGTTNCCGTTGAATGACTGCTCGTAAAACGCAACACCCCCACTCNAGCGACATTACTGTCACATTACCGTCGCCTTTCATGAATTCCACGCGATTTACCTACCCGGGTGGCTACCGGTTTACTCACTTTGCCTTGGCCTAATACCCAGTGCAGCTTAAATCTTTGCAGTGGCCTCCGTGTCTCTTCGGGCTGGGCGCCCTTCGACTCCGCTCAGGGAGCGGGCGTTCGCTGAGCGGAGTCGAAGCGCAAACCAATCGGCAGATTAAGCTGGACAGCGTACCAGTAGGTGAGGGTGGTGACTTCGGAGCCCGATTGACACCCCGCGGCATAACGGGTACCCTGACCGAAATTTAATCCGCTGCAAAGAAAGGTCGCTTTGGTCATGAAAACTCTCAATATCATAGGTTGCGGCGCCGTCGGACAGACGCTCGGCCGCCTCTTTCACGAAGCTCAGGTTTTTGAGATCAAGGACATCCTCACCCGTTCGCTTGACTCTGCTCAAAGGGCAGCCGGGTTCCTGGGAGCCGGCCGGCCGGTCTCGGGATTTGACGGGATGCGCCCTGCGGAGCTCTATATCATAGCCGTCTCCGATGACGCGATCGCGGGTTGCGCCGCCGACCTGGCGGCAACCGGACTGGCAGGACCGGGTACGACCGTCTGCCACCTAAGCGGCGCCCTCACGAGTTCGCTGCTCGCACCGCTGGCGGACCTGGGCGCGCAGATCGCCAGCGTTCATCCCGTCAAGAGTTTTGCCGATCCGCTTGACTCGGTGGCGAGCTTTGCCGGAACCTGGTGTGGCATTGAGGGGGATTTAGCAGCGGTCGCCTGCCTCAGCCATGCCTTCGGCGCAATAGGCGGCAAAATCTTCTCCGTCGACCCGCGCTTCAAGACCATTTACCATGTGGGATCGGTCCTGGTCTGCAACTACCTGACCGCCCTCGTTGAAAGCGGGGTTCGTGCTTATGGCAAGGGAGGGCTCTCCGACCAGCTTGCTCTTGAAGTCATGGAGCCGCTGGTGCGCGGAACGCTGGACAACATATTCAGGTCCGGGACGGTGCAGGCGCTGACCGGGCCGATCGCCCGCGGCGACTGCGCGGTCGTCTCAAGGCAGCTCGACGCCCTGGACGCCTGGGACGGAGACATCTCCCTCGTCTACCGGGCTCTCGGGCGGGTCGCACTCGACCTTTCAGAGCTGCGCGGCAGCGCGTCGGAGTCTGATCTGACGAAGTTACGGGAGATGCTCGCGATCAGGGAACGCTAGGAGTAATTTCTTCAGGAGAATAATGAGGTCGAAAATCCCCTCTTGCGGAGGGGGAGGGTTAGGGAGGGGGAAGGTGTTAGGGAAAGCGCGATCCGCGCAGCAGCCCCCGGCGTGGCGCTGCTACGCGGTATCATCTGTTTGCAGGCGGCTTTAGAAGCTTTCGTACTCCTCGTCCATCTGCAGGCCGGCACCTGCCGCGGAAGCATGGGTAAGCCGGGGGGCATTGGCTGCGGCCGCCTTTTTAAATGCCGGCTTGGCTTGTGCCCTCGATACTGGCGCGGCCGCTTTGCGCGTGGCTCTGCCTTCCCCGATGTTGAAGTAGCCGATGGTGTCCTGGAGCTGCTCGGACTGGGAGGACAACTCTTCCGCGGTCGACGACATCTCCTCCGCGGCGGCCGCGTTTTGCTGGATCACCTGGTCCAGTTGCTGAATAGCCTTGTTGATCTGCTCGGCGCCGGTATCCTGCTCCTTGCAGGACGCGGAAATCTCCTGCACCAGCTCGGCGGTTTTTTGGATGTCGGGAAGCATCCGGGTCAGCATGTCTCCCGCCCTCACGGCAACCTCGACGCTGGAAGAGGAGAGNTCCGATATCTCGGCAGCGGCCTTCTGGCTCCGCTCCGCGAGCTTCCTCACTTCGCTTGCCACCACGGCAAACCCCTTGCCGTGCTCGCCCGCCCGCGCCGCTTCTATCGCGGCGTTGAGCGCAAGCAGGTTGGTCTGGCGCGCGATCTCTTCGATTATGGAGATCTTGCCGGCAATATCCTTCATGGCGGAAACCGTCTGCAGCACCGCTTTGCCGCCTTCCTGGGCATCTTGAGCCGACTTCACGGCTATTTTCTCGGTCTGCAGGGCGTTATCCGCGTTCTGCCGGATGTTGGCCGACATCTCCTCCATGGCGGAGGATGCCTCTTCGGCGGCTGCCGCCTGTTCGCTGGCGCCCTGGGAAAGCTCCTCGGAACCCGAGGACATCTGCTGGCTGCCGGCGGCCACGTTGTCGGAGGCCCCCTTCACGTCGG
>JGI24142J45722_1001183_pt1 | contig 13244 bp, 15 predicted proteins | sample BarGraIncu00431A_FD_45722 | JGI IMG/M metagenome (IMG submission 45722) | reverse complement strand
GACGGATTGTTTTAAGATCTATATATTTATCTTTAATTGAAATAGAAAGTGGAATTGCCCTTCTCATTATAATTCTATCTGGTTGAAACCATACTATCGGGCACAGGTATTTAAGCAAATGAGGGGTAGCATGGGTATAAACATAGTGTTCTACTCTGTTTTGATAGCTACCATCATCAATCTTTGCTACCTTAACTACATAATCCTCATTAATAGAGTATACCTTTCTACTTATACCCTCGCCTAGAAATTTAAATTTATCAGCAATTTCTTTATCACTTAGATTACATATATTTTCAAATAGATTATAATCATCCATTATAAAACTCCTTTTAGTATAGAATATTATAAAATAGAGTAATTGTTACTTTCTATGAATGGCAGTTATTTTAATATTGACACTTTCCTAGAAGTAGTGATAAAAAGGGTGCCTCAAAATGCTTTTTAATCATTTTGAGGCACCCTTTTGTTTCTAGCCTTAATTAAATTTGAAAAATTTACTTTTCAGGACATTCACTATCTATATCTGCTTTTTTAATTTTAAATCCACCGAATATAAAATAAGCTATTAGTGCTTCTGAAACCATAAGACAAATATACGGGATGTAGATTGGCATATAATTAGTAACGCCTTGTTCTAGAGCGAGTTTGCTTGCAACAAGCCCTGATACAGATGCCGGTGATAATCCACCGGCTAGTGCTCCAGCAATAACCATGATTGCCATCATTACTACAGAAAATTTATTTTCTACGGCAATAACCATTGCAATTGGTAACATTAATCCTGCGACACCAGGACCTACTCTCACTCCTGAAATTAGAGCGGTAACAAGATTATTGTTAAAATTTAAAAGTTGAATTTATTTCTTCTCATACCTATGTTTAAAACAAGACCAACACATATAAAATTTGTAACTATTGAACTTCCTCCATAACTCATAAAGGGTAGGGTAAGCCCTGTAATAGGCATAATACCTATATTCATACCTATATTTTGCAAAATAGAAAACAAGAACATAGATATAATACCCGCAGTTAATATTGTGCCAAATATATCCTTAGAATCTCTAGCAATTTTAATTAACCTATAAATTAATAATCCATACAAAGTTAAAAGAAAAATTGCACCAATTAGCCCCCATTCTTCTCCCACCACTGAAAAAATACAATCTGTGCTGGATTCAGGTGTGCTTCCCGCCGCCGCCCAGGAGCCTTTTAAAAACCCAGTACCCCAAAATCCACCCTTTCCTATTCCAGTTTGAGACATGGACAATTGAAGACCAGTACCTAGGGGATCCAAATCTGGATATAAAAAAGATATCAATCTATTCTTTTGATAAATTTTAATTAAACCTGAATTCCAAACTAATGCTATTGTAGCAGACACTGCCATTAAGCCACCAACAATAGCCTTGGAATTTAGCCCAGCTATAAAAAACATGCCTAGTAGGATAAAGAAAAAAAACATAATCATTCCCATATCAGGCTGTTTAAATAAAAAAACTACTGGAATAATTGCATAAACAAAAAGTTTTAAAAAGTTTTTAAAATTATTTATATTGCCTTCCATTTCATCTAATTGTTTAGCAATCATAATCATTAATGCAATCTTTACAAATTCCGATGGCTGAAATTGTGGTAACGGTCCGATTTTTAGCCAAGACTCTGCTCCATTAACCTTAACTGGCATTAGTGCATTAAGTATAAGTAGGAATATGCCACACCAATATATTATATTTGCATAACCTTTGATAACTTTGTAATCTATAAGAAGTATTAAATAAATTACAAATAAACCTACCATAAGCCATAATAAATGCATCTTAAGATAATGAAAATTTAAAATGGTACTACCCATAGTATTTGTTCTATAAAGGTATTGAGTTGCACTTAAAAGATTTAAGGAACCAAATAACACAATAGTTATACAGATAGATATTATGCCAAAATCTAATTGTTTAAAAAGCTTTTTATTTATTCTAAATTTCTCAAGCATGTTATCCTCCTTATATCTTTTGTACTTATAAGTATATCATATAATTTGAGAATTAAGTCATATTTTGCTTGAATTACGATATAAAGGAATGTGTGAGCAATAGACAGCTTATGTTATACTTGAATTAATAACCTCTTAAGTTAATAAAATATTTGGTGGTGATAGAAATGAATCGTAATCAATTAAATAATTTAATAAATAACTTTGAGCACTCCATGGAATATTTAGAAAAATTAAGAGTTAAAAGTTTTTATAAAATGTTTGAAAGATTAAACAAACAGGTAACACTATGTGAAACTCTTAATACCTATACTAAAAATGACTTGGATATGGTAAGGAAGGATTTGAGCATTTCAGGCATTAGCTCATTAAATAAGCAAAAGCTTGCTGAAGCTCTTGATAGTAATATTAAAATATTACTTCCGGAAATATTGAAGAAATTTACGGATAGTGAATATAAATTACTTGAAAATATGTTGAAACAGAATGGTATAGTAAAATATAAAGATGAATTTTTTGATAGATTCTCTTATTTAAGACGATTTGGTATAATAGGATGTTTTAAAGATAGCAATGATAATTATCACATATTTATACCTGAAGATATATTGCTAAGTCTTAATTCATTAATAAACAACATAAATATTGTTTCTGAAATAAAGCAAAATGAAAAGGTAACTAAGCTTTTAAAGGGTTATTTATTTTATTACGGGGCAATACCTTTTCAAAAGGTCTATGATATGATATCTAAATATATTAAAACTTCCTTGGATATGACGGCTATTTTTAATATTATTTATGAAAGTTCTACAAAAGATAATGAAATATATTTTAAGAAAAATTATTGGTGTTCAAAACAAGTTAGAGATTTAGAAGAATTAATTACTCATCAGAACATGAAAAGCAACTTGGATTATATTTCTCTTACTGAAAAACAAATATTAGACGCCTCTGAATCTAATTTCGTTGAGTGGAATGAATATGATAGTAATCTAATAGATTTTCTACGTAATAATTTCACTATTTCAAAAAAACAAGTTTTGGAATACATTGAAGGTATGAAATTAAAGTTTAAAATTGGCCATGATTTTAATAAGGTAGTAGAACAATTTTCATCAACTTTTGAAGTGGAAGATTTAGAACACTTAAAACAATCTGTAGAACTAATTATTGCTGTTTATAATAATTCTATACAGTGGGTTTTAAAAGGATATAGTCCTAGTCTGATTAGAACAAGAAAAAATCATCTTCAGCCTATTCAAATTAATACTACACAATCTTCAAATGCCCAAATTGGCAGAAATGCACCTTGTCCTTGTGGCAGCGGTAAGAAATATAAAAATTGCTGTTTAAAATAATTTCCTAAAACCAAAGGGAAGTTTGGAGTAATTTTAAAATTAATTAAATATAGGAGGAAACAACATGGAAGAGAATGAAAAATTACAATTAGATAAATTTTCAAAAAAATTTACAGAAAATTCGTTATTTAGTAAAATAATAAAAATATCGCAAAAGGCAGGAATTAATGTAATTTATGCCGGATTATTATTGTTCTATACACTGCAAAAACCTTTTATACCAAAATGGGCAAAAGCAACAATAACTAGTGCTTTGGGTTATTTTATTTTACCATTAGATGTAATTCCAGACTTTACTCCAGCAATTGGATATGGAGATGATTTGGGAGTATTAGCATTAGCTGTTGTAGCAGTGGCTATGTTTATTGATGATAAAGTTAAACTAAAATCAAAAGTAAAGCTAATAAAGTGGTTTGGGGAATATGATGAAAGTGTATTAGAAGATATAGAGAATAGAATTAATAAAAATAGATAACTAAAGGGGAGTTCACTTTAGGAACTCCCCCTTAAGTTTTGAACTAAGTAGAGTATAGTAATTATATAGGTATTTTTATTATTACTTGTGCACCTCCAGTAATTGAGGAATTTGTAAGAGTAAGAGCTCCATTATGCATTTTCACAATAGTTTCGGTAATATATAAACCCATACCATAATGTGTTTTTGATATTCTACTATTGTCGCTCATATAAAACTGTGTTGAAGCTGATTTTATATCTTCTTCCGAAAATCCTTTACCACTATCAGTTATAGTAAAGGATATATTGTTATTAAGTGATTTGACCTCAAAATAAATTTTCCCATTATGTGGAGAATAATCAACTGCGTTAGAAATAACATTCATAATTGCTCTATAAAGAAGGCCTTTATCTATATAAATTTCTAAGGGCAATTTATTTTCTATAAAATCAGTTTCTAGTTCTTTTATATTTGCAAATGCTTCAAGTTGTTCCTTAATATTTTCAATAAAAACCATAGAATTTGTGTTTTGTAACTTAACATCAAGTATTTTTGACGTATTAGAAATTTCCATTAATGTTTTAATATATTGCTCAATCTGATTAATATTTTTATTAATGAAATTAGTATATTGTTGCTGTTCTATATTTAAATCTGAATCAGAAAGCAATTCTGCATTCCCTCTTATAATTGTCAGAGGAGTTTTGATATCATGAGTTAGTGCAGATATCTGATTTCGTTTTGTCTCTTCAAGATTCCATTGCTGACGTAAAGATATTTTTAATTCTGTTTTCATTTCTGCAAGAGATACAATTACATCATCAAATTCTTTAATTCCGGAGTACTTTACAACAAAATCTAAATCTTTATCTTTAATTTTTGTTGTTGTTGAAATCAAAACCTCTAAGCGTTTATTTAATCCTTTTGCATAAAAAACTGAGGTTATAAACACAGCTATTATGAATAGGAAAATAAACATAATAATTAGCATAGTTTGTGCACTCGGAAAATGCTTCTGTAAAAACTCAGAGCCATATCTCATGGTAAGATAGTATTGTAAGACGCAAACACCGTCTGGCCTCTGAATTAGAAAATAACTTTTAACATTAGCATTATTAGTATAGTTACCCTTTGCATAGCTTTTTGCCTCAATTAAATTTTCATTATTTAAATTAGTTTTGATTAAATTAAATTCCTTATCAAATACTGCATAGCTACACCCAAATGGGATTATATCCTCTGTTATATCCGTAGCAGCCTCAATTATGGGTTTTGATTGATGGGCAAGAATCTCACTATAGTTTGCAGAAAGAAGTATATTTTCCCTGAAACACAGAGAAACTATCATTGCAAATATTGATAATATAATTGCAAATACAATGCATAATGCTAGTAAATATTTAATGAAAACAGTTTTTAAGGTTATTTTACCCTTACTTATATCCATTTATAACCTATCCCCCAAACTGTTTCAATTGGCAATATTCCGAACTCATTTAATTTACCACGAATATTCTTAATATGTTCTGTAATTGCGGAACTATCACTTTCTCCATCGTAACCATACACAATATCATAAATTTTATCTTTAGAAAATACCTGCCCTTTATTGCGAGCAAGGAACTCACAAATAAGATATTCGCTTTTCGTGAGATTAACTTTCTTTGTATTTACATAAATCTCTTTACCAGTTAAATTAAAGCGAACGCCAGAAACACTAAAAACATTTCTCTTTTCCCTCTTTTCTCTACGCAAATGAGCATTAATTCTAGCTCTAAGTTCACCATTTCCAAAAGGCTTTGCAATATAATCATCCGCTCCTATACCCAGCCCATACATTATGTCATTATCCATTGACTTTGCAGTTAAAAATAATATTGGACAGTCTACGTTATCTCTTATTTTTTTGCACACTTCAAATCCATCCATTTCGGGCATCATGACATCTAATAATATAATATCAAAATTTTTATATTCATTAATTTCAATTCCCAGTGCACTATTTTTGGTAACAACATCATGATTATCTTTCAAAAGAATATTTTTAATAAGCACTAATATATCGGGTTCGTCATCTATCACTAATATTTTAGCCACAACACATCAACCCTTTCTTAATCTTTATACAAACAGTATAACAACAGTATTTAATTTGTCCAATACTATTATTTAATTAAAAAATTATTATTCATAGGACTTTCTGCCTTCCCATCTATTAAACCAAATAAGGCTAATAATTAGTAGTGTAATTGTACCTAGGATTACAAAGGGAAGCGCTTTGGCATACTGATGTTTAACAAATTCGGAGGCCAAAAGTCCACTTGGAAGGTGTATTCCAGGTATAAAGAATTCCTGGAGTTGTGAAAGGCGTGCGGACCAGGTCCATGGAATGAACTGCCATATTTTATCACCAACTACAGTTCCGCCTATAATTGCAGCAATTAGAAAGCCTGCTCCACCTAATGCAATTGATACACCCATTCCAAAAGCTAAGCTTAAAAACAGATAAAATTCATATAAAAATAGACAACCAATAATTGTTAGCAATGAACCTTGAAAAAATAAACTATATTGAATGTTTTCTATATGCAGAATAAACTTCATTCCCAGTAAAAGAATAAAAGTAGAAAAAAACATAGAAATAGTAGTCATAAACTCAAGTAAAAGCAGTTTACTAAGATAGCTTGTTGTTCTAGAAACCGTTGAACTTAGAATTACGTTAAAGTTCCCTGCACTTTCTTCCTGACAACCAATAAGTCCTGAAAGCAAACTTATTAGAATTGGGAGAGCCACCGATATTATCATAAAAAAGTCATTATACATTTGATATTGTAATTTGTTATTGGAAAAATACCATAGCATTAAAATAGGATAGGTGATGGTTATAACAATAAAAATAATCCTAATTTGAGTCCGCTTTGTTTTAATCCAATCAGCAGACAGACATCTAAATATATCCAAAGTTAGCGCACCTCCCTTTTAGAAAACCAAATTGCTGTAAGGGAAGAGGTAATAATAAGAAATCCAAATGATACAATAATACCCATTGGAATTACAGATGGATTCATTAGCAGATCTCCTGCTTGAAGTGGGGCACCATTTGGGTTTACATGAACAATAGGACACATTAAACGCAATGGCCAGCTCCATGGCATAAATATCCATGATGGCCCAGAAGCCATAATAACGCCTGCTGCAAGTCCAATTAGGGCACTCCCAATTGAAGCAACTGTACCAAGCCATGTTGAAAGGAACAAGTAAACTGGTACCAAACCAACTGATGTAATCCAAATTACTATACTTGCTTCACATATTTTAAAAAAGGTGGCTGCATTGCCTTGGCTTAAAAATCCAGATAAAAAAACAACGGTTATAAGCATTATAGAAGATAAAAATGTATAGAAAGAGATAATAGCTATTTTACTAAGCCACAATCCTATACCTTTTACATTATGTGATCGTAGTCCTCTATAATTTCCAGCTTTTCTTTCTTTAGCATCTGAAAGAGAACAAAGTAATGCAGAACCCAGTGGCATAAATATGAGAGGCCACCAGTTAAAAACCATAATAGTAAAATAATTGTTTTCAGTTCCCATATTTGCCATAGTAAATATCGCATATAATATAAAGAATAATGGTGCAATGACAATGAATTTTCTAGAAAATGTTCGCTTGTATTTTAGATTTTCAGATTGCAAATAATTAACCATTATATGCGTCCTCCTCATTTCTACTTTCCTTCACAACTTTCATAAACAAATTTTCTAGATCATCACCTTTATGAATTTCATTCTGATATTGAAGCATTCCATTGCATATAATCCCAATATGATTGGCAACTAGTTCTACTTCTGAAAGAATATGACTTGATAATATAACCGTAATTCCATCATTTGGAAAAGATTTTATTAAATAACGAAGCTCTTGTATTCCTATTGGATCTAATCCATTTGTAGGTTCATCCAAAATTAATAATTTAGGATGATTTAAAAGTGCAATTGCAATACCTAATCTTTGTTTCATTCCAAGTGAAAATTGTGATGCTCTTTTTTTACCAGTATTCTTTAAATCTACAATTTCTAATACTTCTCTAATACGTGCTTCCTTTAAATTTAATAGTTTGATGTGAACTTTAAGATTTTCTTCAGCCGTAAGATTACCATAGAGTGCGGGAGATTCAATTAATGCTCCAATGTCTTTTAAATCTTTTCTACCCCAGGAATGTCCATCAAATATTATGTTGCCAGAGGTTGGGCGTAAAAGCCCCGTTATCAATTTTAATGTTGTTGATTTTCCTGCACCATTGGGGCCAAGAAGTCCATAAATAGAGTTTCTTTTTACCATTAGTGAAATATTATTAACTGCACGTTGCTTTCCAAATTTTTTACACAAATTTTCTGTTGTCACAATACAAGAATCCATATTTACCACCCTTTCATTTACTATAATTTTATTATACTAAGGGTTTATAAGGATTTTATAAGGTTTTTAATTTAGAACATTATAAAGCAATAACTTCCAATTATGACTACGACCTCTAGAGGTGGTAATATAAACTGGAAGTTATTGTTTGATAAAGCAGTCCTATAATTAAGTTTAATTAGAAATACTGATATTTCCTGAACTTGTTTTTACATCTATTTTCTTATAAGGGCCACTGCCGAACTTAGCTGTTGCTTCATTTCCTTTTTTATTCTTATAATCTAAATCAAAGCTTGAGTTTATATCTCCTGAACTGCAAATTCCACTAAATTCAAAGCTTAATCCTTCTGGGATTATCAAATCTACATTTCCAGAACCTACACTAGCATTTGAATATTCAGTGATATCCTTATATTTTACTTTTATATTTCCTGAATTTGTTTGTAATTCACCAGATCCGGATAGAGAATTTATTTTTATATTTCCTGAGGAAGCCTTACATTTATAATTGCTACCTATTAATGATTCAAAATCTATATTACCGGAACTAGCCTTTAGATTAATATCCTTTGCAGTTATATTACTTACTCCTGCTAAGTTTCCTGAGCTAGCTTTGCAGCTAATACTACCTAGAGCTATATCTGAGTTAAATTCAATATTTCCAGAAGAGGTCTGTATATCTAAATCCTTATTATATTTTTTAGGAATATATAATTCAATCTTCTCCTCAGAATTACCAAAATTAAATATTGTAAAGTTTCTTTGGGAATTACTTCTTTTTATTGTGACTTCATTATCCTTATTAATAACTGTAAACTTTTCATCATCATTTAATTTTCTAGCTGACTTTTGAATAACCCTCATATTGAGTTCATCTGTAGTCTGCACTATTATATTACTACTTGAAAAATCTAGATTTAGTTTATTAATACTTTTTAAATCTACATTCTCATCCTTTTGAACAGTAAGTTTAGAGTCCAGTGGATTTTCTAGAAAACTAAAGAACGCTGTAGATCTACTATTATTGAATATTCCATACATAAGTAGGGAGGTAAGTCCAACTGCAATTGTTAACCACATTACAATTAGTATTTTTATTAATCTCCTATTCATATTATCTCTTCCTCAACTGGAAGGCTAAGGTAATGATTCTATCAATGGCTGCACCAATTATAAATATAATCCAAGAAAATGCCCAAATATACAATGTGAAACTTAAAAGAAAATAAAGAGCTGTTATAACTAGCCACATTATAGATTTTATGGATTTAATCATGCCTTTTTCTGTAGTGTTAGATGATTTCCATTCTTTGAATTCTTCTACAATAGTATCATCAGCTTTTAGATATTTAGGACGAGAAACTGCATTATATATTATAAGGCAAGTAGCAACAGCATCTATTGTAAGCATCAAACATACTGCTATGTTTTCATTAATATTGAGCACTTCTGTGCACATTATTAGTATAACTACACCCATAATATACAATCCTATGGAAATTGATAAAACTAAGGCGCTTTTTTTACGATCTATTACACTTTGTCCATAGTCAAATACATTTTTTTCTTTTAGTTCGCGTATAAGCTCATCTGTATCACCAATACCTGAAATGGTAATATTGAAAGCTTCTTCCTCTTTTATTCCACTGGATACCAGGTCATTATGCTTATCCATAAGATTAGCTAATAACTCTTCTTTAAGTTCTCTCGACCTGTTTGTTGCAGGCGCATTTTCAAACAATTCATCTAGTCTTTGACGAAATTTTTCATACATCTTAATTCCCCCCATAAATCAATTTATCAATTAATTGCTTTGCATCTTCCCAATCAACCTTATATTGCTTGAAGGCTGACCTTCCAAGTGGTGTTATAGAATAATATCTTCTTCTAGCCCCAGTAGTTTGATTGCCCCAATATGAGGTTATTAAAGTAGCTTGTTCTAGTCTTCTAAATGCAGAATACAAAGTTGCCTCTTTAAGCTCATATTGATTGTCTGTTTTTTGTTGAATTGCTTTGTTAATCTCATAACCATAGCTATCCTTTTCTACCAAATGTGATAAAATTATGGTTTCTGTATGCCCTCTTATAATATCTGAAGTTATTGACATACCCTCACCCCTCTCCGTTTTTAAATATTAACTTTTAATTTATTTACTAATATAACCATATTATAGTAATATATACTTCGCCTGTCAAGGTATATATTATTTTTATGTATATATTAATTTAAAGTTAAAAGATAAGTATAGACAAAGACATTAAATTTTATGATATAATTGTAAAATATATGGGAGGGTGATAAAGTGTGGAGAAAACTTGTTTTGGGATTAATAATATTTTTAATAATAACTTGTGCATATTTATATATACCTTGTAAATCCATTATTAATGAATATATTTTTAACATTTTTAAACCTCGATTCCAGGTATCTGAAAATTATTCAAAAGTAGATAACAACAAAAATGGGGTAGCAGATGCTTTAGATATAGTTAATGGTGCAAATAAAGAAGTTATTAATAAAACAAAGTATATAAGTAACTATTTTTCTGGTGGATATCCCCCGGAAACTGAAGGAGTATGTACTGATGTAATTTGGAGAGGCTTTAAAGCTGCTAATATTAATTTGAAAGACCTTATTGATGAAGACATAAAAAACAATACTAAACTTTACCCTAGAGTAGAGGGAAGGCCTGATCCTAATATTGATTTCAGGCGGGTACCTAATCAAGATGTGTTTTTTAGTAGACATTGTATAAGTTTAACTACTAAAGTTATATCTAGAGATGATGAAAATTTAAAGCAGTGGCAGCCTGGTGACATTGTTGTGTTTGTAAAAGGGTATGAACATGTTGGTATTATTTCTAATAAGAGAGATAAAAATGGCATTCCCTACGTTATTCATAATACTAAACCTCATGCCACTACAATGAAACTTTCCTGGTTTACCGCACCTATACATGGGCATTATAGATGGCAATTTTAGTAGCGGCTATTAGGTTATTTATTAAACTTTTTTTTGCGTATAATAAATGTATTTGTAGGTATAATAATAATGGATAATTTATTAAATTAAACAAAGGAGATATAAAATTATGAAAAACAAACCGGATGACAGAAAAGATAATGTAGATAAAATTCAACATCATATTAGTAATACTATTCAAAATTTTAATGCTACTGAAGAAACTATTGAAAAAACAGATGATGAAAAATCAAAAAAAGAACTAGAACAAAAGAATGATAGAAGAGAAGATGCTATTAATGGTATGAAATCAGAAATTAGAGATGAGGCAATAGATAAAGCAAACGGATATAAGTAGAGTTAAAATCAAATTACACATATCTGGTGGTTTAAATAAAGAATTTTCAAAAAGAGGTATAGCAAAAATTTGTATACCTCTTTTGATAGAAGATGTTTTTATATATCTAAAATTTCTAGACCATCTTCGTCAATTTCTAAATAAAGGGTTTCCCAATTTCCCGATAAGCCTTTTAAAAATTTCTTAAGCTTTTCTTCAGTATTATTATCATCCTTTTTAAGCATTACCATAATTGTTGGTCCAGCTCCACTAAGAAATACCCCTAGTGCTTCACTGTCCTTAACAAAACTTGTAATCTCTGAATAATTTTCAATTAACCCCATTCTATATGGCTGATGAAGCTTATCATTGCAAGCAATCTTTACACCTCTATAGTCACCATTAACAAGGGCTACAATAAGCATGGAAACTCTACCTACATTATAAACTGCATCTTCTAAAAGTACTGTTTTTGGAAGCACTGCCCTTGAAGCCTCAGTTGATAGCTGTAACTTCGGGATTAGTGCACAAAATTTTACACCTCCACTAATTGGGATTTTATTATAATGAGAAGCGCCCTCATTCATAATTGAAACAGTCATGCCACCAACCAGTGCAGGGGTAACATTATCGGAATGCCCTTCAATTTCACAGGCGAAATTTAAAACCTCTTGTTTTGTCAAAATATCTCCATATAGCCTATTAGCAGCTGTAATGCCAGCCAATATACATGTAGCACTACTTCCAAGGCCTCCACTTACTGGTATATCCGTTTTAAAGGTTAATCTAACACCTTTTGGAGCTTGTTCAATTTTTTTAAAAGTTTTTAACATTGAACTATAAACAAGGTTATCGCTATTTGCAAATTTTTCATCACAACCGAAAATCTCGAGTCCGCTTTCTATCTCTTCAACTATAAACCTATTATATAGTTTGAAAGCAACTCCAAGGGTATCTAGTCCAGGTCCCATATTGGCACTTGTGGCAGGTACTTTAATCTCAAACATTACTATTTACAACGGTTTCTCTGCTTCTTGTACCAAAATAATTCATATTGTAGCCTCCTAATACGACGAAATTTATCCATTTAACATTTATAATATACTTTTGGGTCTGAAAATTCAAGTATATCTTTACTAAAATTACTGGGAAATGTAATACAACTTATGTTTGACAATTATTAGAGCATTAACGTGATAGTGTTTAACATGCTTCGACAATTATACTTGCTAATTCATATGACATAATGTAATATTTTTATTAGTAAGAGATTCTTTAGTATTTCTAATAAATAGTACTAATGGGGGAGTAACATGAATTTATCAACTATTTTTCTAATACTTATGTATGTATTTAATATTGCATCTGTTTTAACACTAATTTTTGTGAAACGAAGTGATACGAGAGTTATATTTGCTTGGCTCTTAGTATTTTTTTATCTTCCTTACATCGGTTTTATTCTTTATTTCCTTATTGGTAGTAAATATAAAATGCGTGTTATGTCAAAAAAATATGGTATGAGTGAAATTGAAGAAAAGCACAATAAAGCCCTTGATAAACAAATTCATGATATTACAGCAGATAAAATAGAGTTTAAAGAAGTAGAAACAGAAAACTACAGAGATTTGATAACATTGAATTCAAAAAATGCAATGAGTTATTTTACTCAAAATAATAATGTAGAGCTTTTAATAAATGCAGAGCAAAATTT
>JGI24142J45722_1001173_pt1 | contig 13307 bp, 13 predicted proteins | sample BarGraIncu00431A_FD_45722 | JGI IMG/M metagenome (IMG submission 45722) | reverse complement strand
GTGCTCTCGTTCGGCATCAAAGGCGGTGCTTCGTCCGGGCAAAAGTTTATAGAAAGCGTGCAGTTTCTCTCCCATCTGGCGAACATCGGCGATGCCAAAACGCTGGTCATCCACCCGGCATCGACCACTCATCGCCAAATGGATGAAGTACAACAGATCGCGGCCGGGGTCCCGCCCGACTTGATCCGTCTGTCGGTTGGATTAGAGACGCTGGACGACATCCTCTGGGATATTGACCAGGGTCTGGCAACAGCGACGCGTTAGGGATGGTCTTTTATATGGCCGCCAGCGGCGTTGTGCCCTCGAATGGGTGGCGAGTTCACACTTTTCTCCGATTGCTTTTATGCTTGGCATAGAGCCAAGAATTTATGTACGACCTGTAATNCCCCCACTGACCTGGGCTGAGTTGAACCCATACCGGCTTCTTTGCCCACGGCTTTGGTGAGACCGTCAATGGCGCCGGGTCCATTCCGCCAAGCTTCGGCGGCGGCAATGCCAACGTCCGGCTGGAGGAAAACATCATCGGCATTTCATACGGCTGGAAGTTCTGATTGCCTGAGCGGAGCGACATGCCGTGAGTCGCTTCNCCCCCCGTTTCCGCCCTGATTGGCGGCCTGTTGATCGGGCTGGCCGCCATCTTCGGTATCGGGTGGGGGCTGGCCGGTTGTTGCCCGGGACCGGCCATTGCAGCGCTGGCTTGATGGCTGGCGCCCAGCGGCAATACAAGATCAACCCCACTCTTTAGATGTTTTGGATATTTAGAACTGAATATTCATTCGTTTGCGTTTTNATAAACCNCCTTTAGAGTCACTTCTACNGCCTTAAGCCACCGAATTGCGACAGGGCGCAGACACCAAGAGACACGAAAGGGTTTTCATCATGACGCTTGCATCCGCATCTTCAAGCCTGGCCGATTCGCTCGAATCGGTTCGAGCGGTGGCACTGGCCACNGGTCTGTCTTACGCCGGCGGGGTCCCGCCCAANCTCGCCTTTGACCTGCTTTCAGCCGGCGNTGCNCAACTGGTGGATGTGCGCACGGCCGAGGAGCGCAAATTTGTCGGCCATGTGCCCGGCAGCCTGCACGTGGCGTGGNCCAGCGGCACCAGCCTGACGCGTAACCCCCGCTTTGTACGGGAACTCGAAGCCAAGACCGGCAAAACCGCGACCCTCCTTCTGCTGTGCCGCAGCGGCAAACGCTCGGCGCTGGCAGCCGAAGCTGCCGCCCAGGCCGGTTTTACCCGGGTCTTCAATGTGCTTGAAGGCTTTGAAGGCGAGATCGACAGCCAGCAGCACCGGGGCGGCAATGATGGCTGGCGCTTGCACGGCCTACCCTGGATTCAGGATTAAGAACTAACAACTACCAAGGTAACAAGGAACCCCCATGAGCAACATTTACGCTGACAACTCACTCACCATCGGCCGCACGCCANTGGTCAAACTCAATCGCATNACCGATGGCGCCAAGGCCACGGTACTGGCCAAGATCGAAGGGCGCAACCCGGCGTACTCGGTCAAGGATCGCATTGGCGCGGCGCTGATTTTGGACGCTGAAAAGCGGGGCCTGCTCGGCGCCGGCAAGGAAATCGTCGAGCCCACCAGCGGCAACACCGGCATCGCNCTGGCCTTCGTGGCNGCAGCACGCGGCATCCCGATCACGCTGACCATGCCCGAGACCATGAGCATTGAGCGCCGCAAGCTGCTGTTGGCTTACGGCGCCAAGCTGGTGTTGACGGAAGGCGCCAAGGGCATGAAAGGCGCGATCGCCAAGGCCGAGGAAATCGCCGCCAGCGACCCGAAATATGTGCTGCTGCAACAGTTCAAGAACCCGGCCAACCCGGCTATCCACGAAACCACGACCGGCCCCGAAATCTGGCAGGACACCGAGGGCAAGATCGACATCCTGGTGTCCGGCGTCGGCACCGGCGGCACGATTACCGGCATCTCACGCTATATCAAGAAAACGCAGGGTAAAGCAATCATTTCGGTGGCGGTCGAGCCAAGCGGCAGCCCGGTGCTGACACAAGCGCGCGCCGGTGAAGAACTCAAACCCGGACCGCACAAGATTCAGGGCATTGGTGCCGGCTTCGTGCCTGACGTGCTGGACCTGTCGCTGGTGGATGCGATTGAACAGGTCAGCAACGAAGAGGCGGTGGAATTCGCACGCCGTCTGGCCCGCGAGGAAGGCATTCTCGCGGGCATTTCTTGCGGTGCTGCCGCTGCNGCNGCNGTGCGCTGGGCGAAAAAACCAGAAAACGCCGGCAAGACCATTGTCGTGATCCTGCCCGATTCCGGCGAACGCTACCTGAGTTCGGTTCTGTTCGAGGGTATCTTTGATGCGACGGGATTGCCCGCATGAGTGTGGTGGCCCTCAAGCCGGTGGCGTCGCGCGCGCCCTTGTTTGANCTCCGGCTGGTGGTNGCGGAGCTGGCGGCCGAGCGCCAGCGCTGGCGTGANTCCCAGCAGCGCTCGACCGAGCCGGGCGGGCGCGAACTGCCGTCGCGCGATGCGCTGGCACAAGTGATCGACAGCCTGCGCGGTGTGTTGTTTCCGATGCGGCTGGGCCCGGCTGACTTGCGCCAGGAGAGCGAAGATTTTTACGTCGGCCACACCCTCGACACCGTGTTGCATTCACTGCTGACGCAAGTTCAGCTGGAATTGCGCTACGCGGCCCGCCATCTGGACAGCAGCAACGCAGCCCTTGAAGACCACGGGGTAGAAATAGTCCGCGAGTTCTCGCTCTCTTTGCCCCGCATTCGCGCCCTGCTCGACAGCGATGTGCTTGCCGCCTTTGAGGGCGACCCGGCAGCGCGCAGTGTCGACGAAGTGCTGCTGTGCTACCCCGGCATCCAGGCCATGATTCACCATCGCGTGGCGCACCGCCTGTACCGGTTGGGTGTACCGCTGCTGGCGCGCATCGTGGCCGAGTTGGCACATGGCCAGACCGGCATCGACATCCATCCCGGTGCCAGCATTGACGCCGGCCTCTTCATCGACCACGGCACGGGCGTGGTGATTGGCGAAACGGCTGTGATTGGCAAACGGGTTCGCATCTACCAGGCCGTCACGCTCGGAGCCAAGAGCTTCCCGACTGACGACGCCGGCCATCCGCTCAAGGGCTTGCCACGCCACCCCATCGTGCAGGACGACGTGGTGATCTACGCCGGGGCCACCGTGTTGGGCCGCGTCACTTTGGGCCAGGGCGCCAGCATTGGCGGCAACGTCTGGGTCACACATGACGTGGCACCTGGTGCCCACATCACCCAGGCTCGCTCACTACACGAAGTCATTGCGGCATGAAACAAATCGTCAGCAGTTTCGGCATCGCTATGCGTCAGTTGCGCGAACAGCAAGGCTGGTCGCAAGAAGGTCTGGCAGAACGGTCTGATCTGAATCGCTCGTATATCGGTGAGCTGGAACGCGGGCAAGCCATTCCCTCGCTGCTCACACTCAAAAAACTGGCACTGGCACTGAATCTGAGCCTGGCCAATTTGCTGGCCCACGCTGAGGGCATTGAACAAACCCGNATGGTTCGAGGCATCCAATTGACGGCTATAGCCTGTTGATTCACGACACCAGCCCCCTGAAACTTGAACTTCTATTTTTTTACCGCTAACGGAATCATTCATGACCAAACAAACTGCGAGCACCACGCTTGGCGACAACGCCGCACGCCAACTGGCCAATGCCACAAAAACCACGACCCACTTGTCCACCATTTCGCCGCGCTGGCTGACGCACTTGTTGCAATGGGTGCCGGTTGAAGCTGGTATTTTCCGCCTGAACACGGTTAAAGACCCCGAGTCGATCAGAGTCACCTGCACCGCTCGCCAAACCGAAAACCAGTTGCCGCGCACGTTTGTCAACTACGACGAAAAACCGCGTGAATTCTTTTTGAATGCGGTCAGCACCATTCTGGATGTGCATACCCGCATCTCTGACCTGTACAGCAGCCCGCATGACCAGATCAAGGAACAACTGCGCCTGACGATTGAGACCATCAAGGAAAATCAGGAAAGCGAACTCATCAACAACCCGGACTACGGCCTGCTGTCGCAACTGTCAGACGAACAACGCATTTTCCCGCTCACAGGCGCACCGACGCCGGACGATCTGGACGAGCTGCTGACCAAGGTCTGGAAAGAGCCCGCCTTCTTCCTGGCGCACCCGCTGGCGATTGCCGCCTTTGGCCGCGAAGCCACCCGTCGCGGCACGCCACCGCCGACCGTGAGCCTGTTTGGATCGCAGTTCATCACCTGGCGCGGCATCCCCCTGATTCCGTCAGACAAAGTGCCGGTGGCTGATGGCAAGAGCAAGATATTGCTGTTGCGTGTGGGTGACAAGCGCCAGGGCGTGGTGGGTCTGTTCCAACCGGGTTTACCGGGTGAACAAAGCCCTGGCTTGTCGGTGCGCTTCATGGGCATCAATGACCAGGCGATTTCCTCTTACCTGATTTCGCTCTACTGCTCACTGGCGGTGCTCACGCCCGACGCATTGGCCGTGTTGGACGACGTCGAAATCGGCAAGTACCACGATTACGCCGACACCTACAAGTAAGCCGCCGTGAGTACCTCCGGTTTAATCTCCCCCCACGGCGCTCAGGCACCGATTGACCCGGCGTTGCTGGCCAGCATGGCCTCCGCCATGTTTGCGGCACTGCCGGGCGAGCAGGCCCGAGTGGCTGGTGTGCAAGCACCGGTCAATATCGCGCCCGCGGGCTCCCCCCTGACGAGCCCGGCGGGCTTTGGCCCCGGTGTGCCTGGCACACCCCTCCCACAAGGTCAGGTGCCGGGCACCAACCTGATACCGGCATCGCCGACCCCTGTGCTGTCTCTGGCGCACCGAGCACCCGCGCTGCTGCCCCACGCCACGGCCGCGAATGGTCTGCCCGACAACGTGGTCACCCAATTGCCGGCCTATGAGCCGCGTATTGGCAGTGGCGTGCTGGGGGTGCCAGAGGCATCAGGCGCTGCCGCCCCGGCGGCCACACGCGAGCCAGGGACGGGAGCCGCTTCGCCGTTCTACTTTGTGAGCGACAGCTTCGGGCATCCGTCAGCCGGTGGATTACCGATGGCTGCGCCTATCAATGACGGTTTTGCAACACCCACTTTTGCACCTCCACCGGGTATCGCATCACCATCAGCAGCAGCGCCCGCCGGGGTGATCTCGTCAGAGCCCAAATACTATTTTGTCGATTCGGTTGTATTGCCCAATGGCTATATCNCCCCCGCCAAACCTGCGCCGCACGCTACAGTTCCTGTAGCAGATGCGGGCCGGCGCCCGCCGTTTGATGTCAACGCCATCCGGCGCGATTTTCCGATCCTTCAGGAACGCGTGAACGGCAAGCAGCTGGTGTGGTTTGACAACGCCGCCACCACGCAGAAACCGCAATCGGTGATCGACCGCATTGCCTATTTCTACGCGCACGAAAACTCCAACATCCACCGCGCCGCGCATGAACTGGCGGCACGGGCCACCGATGCTTACGAAGGGGCGCGGGACAAGGTGCGTAATTTTCTCGGCGCATCCTCAATCGAAGAAATCATCTTTGTGCGCGGTGCCACCGAAGCCATCAACCTGGTGGCCAAAACCTGGGGCGCCAAGCATGTGGGCGAAGGCGATGAAATCATCGTCTCGCACCTGGAGCACCACGCCAACATCGTGCCGTGGCAGNAACTCGCCGCCGAAAAAGGCGCCAAGCTGCGCGTGATTCCGGTGGACGACACGGGTCAGGTTTTGTTGGAAGAGTACAAAAAACTGCTCAACGACCGGACCAAAATCGTAGCCGTAACGCAGGTTTCCAACGCCCTCGGCACCGTGGTGCCGGTGAACGAGATCGTGGAACTGGCGCACCGCGCCGGCGCGAAGGCGCTGGTCGATGGCGCACAGTCGGTCAGCCACATGCGCGTCAACGTGCAGGAGATCGACGCCGATTTCTTTGTATTCTCCGGTCACAAAGTGTTCGGGCCGACCGGCATTGGCGTGCTCTATGGAAAACGCGCGCTGCTCGACGACATGCCACCATGGCAGGGCGGCGGCAACATGATTGCGGATGTGACCTTCGAACGCACGCTGTTTCAGCCGCCGCCCAACAAGTTCGAGGCCGGTACCGGCAACATCGCCGACGCGGTGGGTCTGGGCGCTGCCATCGACTATGTGCAACGCATCGGTCTGGAAAACATCGCNCACTACGAACACGACCTGCTGGCCTACGCGACGCAAGGACTGCAGCCGATTCCGGGCGTGCGGCTGGTGGGAACGGCACGGGACAAGGCGAGCGTGCTGTCGTTTGTCCTCAAGGGNTACAGCACCGAAGAGGTGGGCAAGGAGTTGAACCGGGAGGGCATTGCCGTGCGCTCGGGTCACCATTGCGCTCAGCCAATCCTGCGCCGTCTCGGGCTGGAAGCGACGGTGCGCCCCTCGCTGGCGTTCTACAACACCTGCGAAGAAGTCGATCGCCTGGTGGCAGTGGTGCGCCGGCTCAGTTCGGCACGCATGCACTGAAGGGGATAAATGCCGCCCACTCTGATAACAAAACCGGTTCCGTCAGAGTGGGCGCCGCATGGCGCGCTCACCGAGGTGGTTGAATGGACCCGTTTCATGGCTGAATGGTGCGGTACTGACCAAGCCCGGCCAACAATAGGGTCGGATGAGCGCGGTNAGGTACTGGCACTGTATCGCGGCCTNCAGATGCGCTCGGTCTTCCAGCCCATCTACACGGCCGCTGCGCTGCANCCGATTGCCTTTGAAGGCTTGATCCGGGCGCAAAGAATAGCCAGCCAGCAAACGGTGCGGCCAGATCAGTTNTTTGCCGGGATTACGTCCAAAGCCGAGGGCGTCTTGCTGGACCGGCTCTGCCGCTTTCTGCATGTGCTCAACTTCGAGCGACAGTCCCCTGGCTCGGCGTCCCTCTATCTGAACCTGGACGCGGCTTACCTGCAGGCCTTGCAGCAGGGGCAGCATGGACAGTTCTTCAACGCCATGCATGCGCTGTGTCCGGTCGATCCGAGGCGCATCATTCTCGAAATTACGGAGGCGCAATTCGACGACCGCGACAAACTCAGTGCGATTGTTTCAGCGTTCAAGGGACGCGGCTACCGGGTAGCCATTGACGACTTCGGCGCCCGTCACTCCAACTTTGATCGCCTCTGGGCCTTGACGCCCGACATCGTCAAAATCGACCGCGAACTGTTACTTCAGGCGCATAGCAACCCGCGTGTGCGCAGGGTGCTGCCGAAAGTTGTAGAGATCATTCACGACCTGGATGCCATCGTAGTTTGCGAAGGTATCGAGACTCTGGAGCAGCATCAGCTGGCCTTCAGTGCGGGGGTTGACCTGGTGCAGGGCTTCCTTTTTGCACGACCCAGCAGGGACTTGCAACAGCAGTGCGGCATATCGTCGGCCATCGCGTAGTACCGGGTCTGGCATCATGGGGCTCATGGACCCCGACTTGCCACCACTCATTCATGCCCTGCTGGAACCGCAGCGTTATCCGGATGCGGTGCAGCGGGTTGAATTGGTGCAGACCCATATCTCCTGGGTCATGCTGGCGGGGGACTTCGCCTACAAGATCAAGAAGCCGCTGAAATTGCCTTTTCTGGACTTCAGCACACTGGCGCTTCGCCAGCGCAGCTGCGTTGATGAATTGCGTCTGAACCGCCGCTTTGCGCCGGACCTCTACCTGGGCGTGGTCGGTATTTTCAATACGCTGCAGGATCCGCAATTTAGCGGTCAGGGCACGCCGATCGACTACGCGGTCAAGATGCGGCGCTTCGATGAAGCCGGACGACTGGACCGGGTTTGTGCCCGCGGTGAGCTACAGCCCTTGCATCTGTCGGATCTGGCTGACACACTGGTCGCTTTTCACGAGGCTGCTGCCATAGCGCCGGTGGCGTCGCAATTCGGGTCAACCAGCAAAATACGGGCGTCGGTACTGGACAACTTCCGTGACCTGTTGCGACTGTTGCCCAACGCAGGTTTGGAAGCCCGGCTGGAAACATTGCGGGCCTGGAGCGAGGCGCAATTCAAGCACCTCGCTCCGCTGATGGAAGCGCGAAAAAATTCCGGCCGGGGGCGTGAATGTCACGGCGACCTGCATCTGGCCAATCTGGTTTTGATCGACCAACGCGTGCGGATGTTCGACTGCATCGAGTTCAATGAAGACCTGCGCTGGATTGACGTGGCAAGCGATATCGCCTTCACCTATGTCGACCTGCTCGCGCACGGTCAGCCGGGCCTGGCCGACTGGTGGGTGGACGAGGTGTTGAGCCGCAGCGGTGACTACGAGGCGGCGTTGGTGCTGCGGTTTTATGCGGTTTACCGGGCCCTGGTGCGGGCCAAGGTGGCGGCGATTCGGCTGAAGCAGGCACAGGACGGCGACAACGAGGCCATGGCTTATCTCGCGCTGGCAGAACGCCTGATGGCGCCGCCCCCCGTACGGCTCGTGATCACGCACGGGCTGTCCGGCTGCGGCAAGACCATCGCCTCCAGCGCGCTGCTGCAAAGCGATCCTCATGCGTCCACCTTGCGCCTGCGCTCGGATGTGGAGCGCAAGCGTCTGGCCGGACCCCTGGATGGTGGCATGTACGCATCCAACGCCCACGCTCGTACCTACGCCCGCCTGCGCGAGCTGGCCGACCTGTTGCTGGGCGCCGACTGGTCGGTCATTGTGGACGCCACCTTCTTGAAACGTGCCGACCGCGAGACCTTTCGCGCACTGGCCAGAGACGCTGGTGCGGCCTTCAGCATCCTGGCGCCGCTGGCCACGCCCGCGCAGTTACGCGAACGTATCCAGGCGCGCAGCGCCCTGGGGCACGATGCGTCCGAGGCAACACTGGAGGTGCTGGCGCAGCAGATACAGACGATAGAGCCGCTGGCGGCGGACGAAAAGCAGCCTGCCAATTCGCCCCGCTAACCCGGCGCTTGTTACGCGGCCTCAGTCCAGCCTCGAAGCCCGAATCCTGGCGACTAACTCTGCAACCGGCTGGTTGGCCAGCGCTGGCGCACCAGCACTCCCGGTCTGCGCACGGATCAGGCGCTCCAGCATCTCAAGCTGTGGCGGCACCGGGCCGAAAAAGCGGGGCGCGTCGCCCACGGCCAGCAACAGCGTGGGGAAGTCTTCCACGTCCAGCGGGTGCAGCAGGTCGGCCTCGTCTTCGACGTCGATCCAGAGAAATTGCGCCTGCGGAAAGCGGGCCTGCACCTGTTCGAAGCGGCTACGGAAGTCGCGGCAGACGCCGCACCACTCGGCGCACAGGCAGACAACAAGAATAGAGGCTGGCAGCGCCGGGTTTTCAGGGTTCATGGGGGGATGATCGCAAAAATCGTTATGCCAATAACGCGATAAACAAATGGAAAATAAGTAGTTTGCGTTTTAAAGGGTGCCATCCACAATCCGCCAGAACCCCTTGTCCGACTCCCAAACACACACTATTCATCCACATGGTCAACATCATCATCGTTCCCGGCTGGCGTGATTCCGGCCCTGGCCACTGGCAAAGCCTGTGGGCTGAACAGTTGCCCGGCGCAGTGCGGGTGCAGCAAGATGACTGGATCACGCCATCGCGCAGCGCCTGGGTCGCCTCCATTACCCGCACCATCCTGGAGCAACCGGGTCCGGTGGTGATCGCGGCCCACAGCCTGGGCAGCATTGCCACCACGCATTTGCCACCCGAGGCGGCCGCCCGCATCCAGGGTGCGCTGCTGGTGGCCCCGGCGGATCCGGAGCGCCGCGGCATTCTGGCCGACTTTGCGCCGGTGCCGTACCAGCCGCTGCCCTACCGCAGCATCATCGTGGCCAGCAGCAACGACCCGTATTGCCCGGTCCGCACCGCCGGCGCCTACGCCCGAGCCTGGGGCTCTGAGTTTGTTCGGTTGCAAAATGCCGGGCATATCAATATCGAGGCCGGCTTCGGCCCCTGGCCGCTGGGTCTGGCGCTGTTGCAGTCTTTGACGGGCGACAGCTACTCCGCTACCGTGGCGGCCTCGCCCTCCATTCCATTCATTTCAACTTCTCCACTGGCATCCGCATGAAATTTAAACAAAAAGCGACGCTAGCCCTCATCAGCATTGCGCTGACAGCTAGCAATTTAGTAGCAGCCCAGACCACCCTGCTGAACGCTTCGTATGACGTGGCGCGCGAGTTCTACAAGGACTACAACGCCGCCTTCATCGCGCACTACAAAAAGACCACCGGCAAAGACGTCAAGATCGACCAGGCCCACGGCGGCTCCAGCGCCCAGGCGCGCGCCGTCAACGACGGGCTGGACGCCGACGTGGTGACCATGAACACCACCACCGACATCGAGTTCCTGGCCAGCACCGGCGTCGTCGCCAAAGACTGGGCCAAGCGTTTCCCCGGCAATGCCTCGCCCACCACGTCGACCATGCTGTTCCTGGTGCGCAACGGCAACCCGAAAAACATCAAGGACTGGGACGATCTGGTCAAACCCGGCGTGCAGGTGATCGTGGTCAATCCCAAGACCGGCGGCAATGGTCGCATGGCCTATCTGGCAGCCTGGGGCTATGTGCGCAAAAAAGGCGGCACGGACGCGCAAGCCGCTGCGTTCGTCGGCAAGCTGTTCAAAAACGTGCCGGTACTGGCCAAGGGCGGGCGCGACGCCACCACCATCTTCCTGCAACGCAACATCGGCGACGTGCTGGTGACCTTCGAGTCGGAAGTGGTGTCGGTTGATCGCGAATTCGGCGCCGGCAAGGTGGATGCCGTGCACCCGTCCATCAGCATCGTGGCCGAGAACCCGGTGGCAGTGGTGGAGCGCACCGTGGCCAAAAAGGGCACCGGCGAACTGGCCAAAGCGTATCTGGATTATCTGTATTCGGACGAGGCGCAGGAGATTGCCGCCAAACACGCGCTGCGTCCACGCTCGCCCGCCCTCCTGAAGAAATACGCCAGCACCTTCAAGCCGATTCAGCTGTTCACGGTGAGCGACTACTTCGGCTCCTTGTCTGAAGCGCAGAAGGTGCACTTCAACGACGGCGGCCAGTTCGACAAGCTCTACACGGTCAAATAAATGACGGCTGCCACTATTTTCACGCCGCACCCGGCGGCTGGCGGGACCGTGCGCAAGCGGGCCCCGAAGCGCGTGCTGCCGGGCTTCAACCTGACACTGGGTTACACGCTGCTGTACCTGAGCCTGATCGTGCTGATTCCGCTCTCGGCCCTGGTATTCAAGACCTTCACGCTGACCTGGGAGCAGTTCTGGCTGGCGGTGACCAGCCCGCGCGTGCTGGCCTCGTACCAGCTGACCTTTGGCGCCTCGTTGATCGCGGCGCTGGTCAACGTGGTGTTTGGCCTGCTGGTGGCCTGGGTACTGGTGCGCTACCAATTCCCCGGCAAGAAAATCATCGACGCGCTGGTGGACCTGCCGTTTGCGCTGCCCACCGCCGTGGCCGGCATCGCGCTCACCGCCCTGCTGGCGGGCAACGGCTGGGTCGGCCAGGTGCTGGAGCCGTTCGGCATCCAGCTCGCCTTTAACCGCAACGGCATCGTGATCGCACTGATCTTCATCGGCCTGCCGTTTGTGGTGCGCACCGTGCAGCCGGTGCTGGAAGACGCCGAGAAAGAACTGGAAGAAGCCGCCAGCTGCCTGGGTGCCACGCGCTGGCAGACCTTTCGCCATGTGATTNTCCCCACCATCGCCCCGGCACTGCTGACCGGCTTTGCCATGGCCTTTGCGCGCGCGATTGGCGAATATGGTTCGGTCATTTTCATTGCCGGCAATATGCCGATGGTGTCAGAAATCACGCCGCTGATCATCATCGGCAAGCTGGAGCAATACGACTACGCCGGCGCCACCGCCGTGGCGGTGGTGATGCTGGGCATCTCCTTCATCCTGCTGCTGGTCATCAACGCGCTGCAGGCCTGGCAGCGCCGCCGCTCGGGAGCCGCATCATGAGCAAACCAGCAAACAACGCCGCCGCAGCGCCGGGCCGCCCCAAGCAAGGCACGGACCCCTCGGGGGGCAGCGCAGTACGCAAAGCGACAAGCGTGGGGGCGCGTTCAGGCACCACCGAACCGGCCTGGGTGCGCTGGACGCTCATCGGCATCGCGCTGGGCTTTATTTTTTTGTTTCTGGTACTGCCACTGGCGGCCGTCTTCACCGAAGCCCTGCGCAAGGGCGTCGGCGCCTATCTGGAGGCGCTCCAGGAGCCCGACGCCTGGACCGCCATCCGCCTGACCTTGCTCACGGCCGCGATTGCCGTGCCGCTGAATCTGGTGTTTGGCGTGGCCGCCGCCTGGGCGATTGCCAAATACGAGTTCCGCGGCAAGGCTTTTTTGACCACGCTGGTGGACCTGCCGTTCTCGGTATCGCCGGTGGTGGCGGGCCTGGTCTATGTGCTGCTGTTTGGCGCCCATGGCTGGCTGGGGCCGTGGCTGCAGGCGCACGACATCAAGATCATCTTCGCCGTGCCGGGCATTGTGCTGGCCACTGTTTTTGTCACCTTCCCCTTCATCGCCCGTGAACTGATCCCGCTGATGCAGGCGCAGGGCACCGAGGAAGAACAGGCCGCGATGGTGCTGGGCGCCAGCGGCTGGCAGACCTTCTGGCATGTGACGCTGCCCAACATCAAGTGGGGGCTGGTCTACGGCGTGATTCTCTGCAACGCCCGTGCCATGGGTGAGTTTGGCGCCGTCTCGGTGGTGTCGGGCCACATCCGGGGCCAGACCAACACCTTGCCGCTGCATGTGGAAATTCTCTATAACGAATACCAGTCAGTGGCCGCCTTTGCCGTGGCCTCGCTGCTGGCGCTGCTGGCGGTTGCCACCTTGGTGATCAAGTCGGTGGTGGAGTGGCAGTTTGAGCGTGAGCAAAAAGCCGCCGCCGAATTGCCGCCCGAGCGGCCGCTGGCCTGAAATGAACTGATTGAGAAAAATATGAGCATCGAAATCCGTAACGTCAGCAAAGACTTTGGCAACTTCCACGCGCTGCGTGACGTGTCACTGGACATCAACTCAGGCGAACTGGTGGCACTCTTGGGGCCTTCGGGCTGTGGCAAGACCACCCTGCTGCGCATCATTGCCGGGCTCGAAACAGCCGATACCGGCAGCATCCTGTTCAGCGGCGAAGACACCACGCACAAACATGTGCGCGAGCGCAACGTGGGCTTTGTGTTTCAGCACTACGCGCTGTTTCGCCACATGAGCGTCTTCGACAACGTCGCCTTCGGCCTGCGCATGAAACCGCGCGCCAGCCGGCCCTCTGAGTCCATCATCAAGCAAAAGGTGCATGAGCTGCTGGGCCTGGTGCAGCTCGACTGGCTGGCCGACCGCTACCCGGCGCAACTGTCAG
>JGI24142J45722_1001171_pt1 | contig 13307 bp, 11 predicted proteins | sample BarGraIncu00431A_FD_45722 | JGI IMG/M metagenome (IMG submission 45722) | reverse complement strand
CCTTGAATACCACTAATATTGACAATCAGTTTGGAATACTCTTCTTCTTCCCTGATTTTAAAAATCTGGCTGAATTTATCGTTGGTTTTGCCATATAGCCCAACGACCATACCTGAATCAATGTCAAAACGATATTCTGCTCCAAATTCCCACTTAGCATTCAGATAAAAATCACGAAAATAAACACTATCCTTTTGAAAGATGAATGGAGTCTTCACCCAGATTGTATCCTTTTTCTTATACAGATTCCAAGGATTTCCCTTTACCTCCTTAATGGGTGTCTCCCATTCAAATCGGGGCTTTGAGAAAATGTCAGCTGTTCTCTGCAAGTCTGAAGTGACCATTAAAAAAGATACCGGCGGAACAGTCAGTGTATCTTTTGCTTTCTTTTTCTTGCTTTCTGAGACTCCGGCTTTGGGGTGAAAAGACCTTGAAATTAAATTGATCGTATCGGTGGCCGGTGAAAGTTTATTCAAGGAATCGGTCTTCAAATATTTCAACTGAATCTTCAGGGTATCCATCGATGAAACCAGTGTATCGGTTATCCAGAAGACCAAACTGTCCCTGGTTTTATTTGATTCGAGCAAATACCAGTCTGAACTATTGGAATTCAGCAATTTAACACTAGGTAATGTCTCAGCTTTATAGCCGAAAGTGAGTAGTAGTTTTTCCCGGGCAGGTCTGGTACGTCTGGCTAAATACTGGCGTCCGAAATCTTCGGAAAAATACCGAAGAATCATGTTGTCGGGCTTAAAGCAGGTAATAGTGCGCACTTTCACGCTATCAACAGTAATACTGTCTTTCCAGATGGTGTCGCTTTTCTGACAAGGTTCGGTCCACGGTTTGATGATTGAATCCAGATAAGCAATTGATTCGCCCGGTTGATCAAAACGGTAATCGCCGTTTTTATCTCCCAGGGCAAACAAATGAAATCNNCTCTCAGGTAAACCTTTCACCGTAAAAGAACCAAATTGATTTGTTTTGGATATTCGTGCAAAGGGAATTTTTGTAAAACTACTGTCGCTTAGGTTGGTTTGAGCACCTATGATTACACCAGAAACCGGATTCAGGTTGGACGCATCCAGCAAGGTTCCGGAAATGCACAACGAGTCAATTTTGCTACCCGTAGAAAAAGAAAAGGCATAATCACCGAATTTATTCTTTTCGTTGTAGTCAACGATAGCGTCTGTAAAATCAATGGTATAAGTCGTTGCCGGGAGTAAACTGTCTGCAAACAAGACAGATATCTTGTTTCCAATGGCTTTTGTCGTCGGAGCAATTTTCTGAGGGGGAGAAATAATAACCTTATCGTTAGGCTTTTCCAAAGAAATAAGTTCATCAAAGAAAATCTCAACCCGTCCTTTAGAGTAATTCACCTGATTTTGAAGTGGAATACTTTTCGTCAGTCTGGGAGGAGTTATATCCTTTGGTCCACCTCCGGGATTTCCGGTACTTGCACAGGAATTCCAGAGAAGGAGGCCAGCCAAAATTAAAAATTGCTGTATATTTTTTCTTTTCATTTGCACAGGACTGGTATATCCATTACCTTTAAAAACGCTTCTTTTTTATTGAGCGTCTTTCGTTCAAAATAGCTCAGTGGTGCAAATGTACAAGTATTTTAAGAACCTTTCGACTTTGGTAGAACCTTTTTAACAGATTGTAAGCATTCTTTCAGAGTCTTGCCTTTTTTTTTACTTATCTTTGACTTTTCAAAACTGTACATTTTACACCTACCACGAGGAAGTAGGGCAAAGCCTTTTGTCTCAATGCCTTCAATGGTTTGTCAGTCTTTAAAGACATACTAAAATATAAAAGCGTTCATATGAAAATTGCATTGATCGGATATGGCAAAATGGGCCATGAAATTGAACGGATTGCATTGGAGCGGGGACATTCCATCGTCAGCACCATTGACATCAACAATCCCGAAGAATTTGAATCCGAAAATTTCCGTTCTACAGATGTAGTCATCGAGTTCACACGCCCTGAAACGGCTCTGGAAAATTATAAGAAATGTTTTGCAAAGAATCTTCCTGTCGTTTCAGGAACAACAGGTTGGTTGGATCAAATGGATGAAGTTAAAGCAGCCTGCGAGAACGGACAGACCTTTTTCTACGCTTCAAACTTCAGTTTGGGAGTGAATATTTTTTTCGCTATCAATAAGAAATTGGCGGAAATGATGAATCATTTTCCGATGTACGATGTCCGAATGAAAGAAGTGCATCATACTCAAAAACTTGATGCACCTTCAGGAACGGCCATCACTTTGGCAGAAGACATTCTGGAACAACTTGACCGTAAGAACATCTGGGTTAAAGAAGTTGAAAATACACCTGATGAGCTGGCCATAGCTTCCGAAAGAACCGGACAAGTGCCGGGATTTCATGAGATCACGTACGAATCTGACGTAGATACCATCATCCTTTCACACGATGCCAAGAACCGTGCAGGTTTGGCTTTGGGAGCAGTTTTGGCTGCAGAATATACCGTCGGTAAAAAAGGATTTATCCGAATGTCAGACATGTTGGGTTTTTAAAACGAATAAACTACTATCAATCAATAATTTGTGAACGTATGAGTACTCCATCTGAAAACACGAAAAAAGAAAACAAACCTTCCCATTTTACTACACTNAAGTCAAAATGGATCCGTTTTGCNCTTTGGGGNANACTAACCATCCTTTTTTCTATATGGACCAGAAGTGGTTGGTGGNTGCTGGGTCTACCCTTCTTCTTTGATTTGTACATAAGCCGGTACTTACCTTGGGGCTTTTGGAAAAATTCCAAAAACAGTACATTTAAGAGTGTAATGGATTGGGTGGACGCCATTGTTTTTGCTTTGGCAGCGGTCTATGTTATCAACATTTACTTTTTTCAGAACTATCAGATTCCCTCCTCTTCGCTTGAAAAATCGTTGCTGGTTGGCGATTTTCTATTTGTCAGTAAAATGAGCTACGGCCCGCGTGTTCCCTTTACCCCGCTGGCATTTCCGCTTGCACAACATACCTTGCCCATACTGAATATAAAATCCTATCTGGAAAACCCACATTGGAACTATAAACGTGTGGCAGGTTTTGGTAAAGTCAAACGCTATGATATCGTCGTATTCAATTTTCCTGCAGGAGATACTGTTCCTGTAAAACAGGTGAATCCGGATTATTACACTCTATGTTATTCCATTTCCAAGGAAAACAATATATCCAGGGCTGAAGCCAGCCAATACGTAAAAAACCATCCTGAAACGTTCGGGGAAGTTGTTTACAGACCTGTTGATCGCCGTGAAAATTTCGTGAAACGCTGCATCGGGCTACCGGGTGAAACGCTTAGAATCATCAATAATCAGGTTTACATCAATGGCAAGATTGTACCGGATCAACCCGGTGTACAATACAATTATTTCGTCCAGACAAAGGGATCCTATATCTCTGATGACCAGTTCCGCAAATGGGGCGTCAGCAAAGATGATCGCTTCATGTTGGAGGAAGGCCATCCATTGGTCACTTTGTTGTCGTTCAAGAAAAATGCGAATGGAAGCGTAAATCCCATTTACCATTTCCCGGCTACAAAAGCCTTGATTCAGACCATTAGAAATAGTTCTGCCATAGACACGGTCATTATCGAACCCGACGCTATCAAAGATTATGATTTGGGAGGTACTACCTATCCATTGAATGACCGCTTTAAATGGTCACGCGATAATTACGGACCTCTTTGGATTCCCGCTAAAGGATCAACCATCACGTTGACACCCGATAACCTTATCCTGTATGAACGCGTTATCCGCAATTACGAATGTCAGAATCTGGAAATAAGGAACGGCATCGCATTTATTGATGGAAAAAAAGCGGACAAATATACCTTCCATTTGGATTACTACTGGATGATGGGGGATAATCGCCACAATTCAGCCGATTGTCGTGCCTGGGGATTTGTACCTGAAGACCATATCGTGGGTAAACCCATTTGTGTGTGGTTGTCTCTGGATAAAGACAGAAGTTTGTTTGACGGTAAAATCCGTTGGAACCGATTCTTCAAGAAAGCCTATTAAACATGCAAATTCAAGGGTTGTAAATGAGCTTTAAAAGACTGGCCGTCGTATTACTTTTTGCAGCCGTTCTGGCTGTAATCATCCGGATATTCTTTTTTGAGACCATTCGGATTACTACCCCGGCTATGTCCGAAAGCCAGGCAATCGGAAATAGATTGATTGTTGAGAAATTTACGGTTGGTGCCAGATTCCCTTTATCCATTGGTGTTCCTTTTGCTCCGGATCTCTTTTTGGGCAAAAAAACGTATTTTCCACTATTTAAGAATGCGCACCGGATTCATGGGTTCGGCAAGATAAAACGCAACGACCTTATAGCTTTCAACTACCCTGTTTTAGATGATAAACCCATGGATATTCACCCGATTCTGTTAAGCCGTTGTGTAGGCTTACCGGGGGAATACATCAAACTTAAAGGATTTAGATTATTTATCAATGGCGAAGAAATTGAACGTCCGGTTAACGCCTCAATTTGCTACCGGTATCCGATACGGTATCAGGACAGTGTGGAAAGGCTTTTGGAAGCGGGGAAATTCAATCTGAAAACCTATGAGGAAAAAGACTCCGGTTTTGTTTATCTGACCAGGTACGAATTTTATACTCTTTCCAAGCGGGAAAAAAATGAAGCCATTGAACTGAGTCCATGCTCATCATCCTTTGATGAGCAATCGGCCGTGATCCCCTACAAAGATTTTCGTATAGAGCTCAATGAGCGTTCGTTTAATACGTGGGGCGAGCTTATCAACAAGTACGAAGGAGTCAAACTGATTCGTACAGAAAGTGGAAATTTCAGAAGAAACGGCAAGGAAGCAGACTACTATATTTTTAAGCAGAACTACTATTGGATGCTCAACGACCATCAGGGTTACCTGGATGACTCCAGAACCTTTGGGCTGATTCCGGAAAGTTTTGTGATCGGAAAAGTCTATATGATCCTATATTCGCCCAAAACGAAACGGTTTTTTCAGAAAGTCTAAAACAGGCTTTCAATTTCTGACGGAGTAATCGGTAACCGCTTCTCACCGATCATCCTACACCCTGAATCAGTAACCAAAGCATCGTCTTCCAGCCTGATACCGCCTATACCTATAAATTCTTTAGCCTTGTTGTAATCAATAAAATCGGACAAGAGTTTTTCAGATTCCCATTTTTGAATCAAGGTCGGAATAAAATACAGACCGGGTTCCACCGTCAAAACAAAACCGGGTTGTAACCGCCTTGCCAGGCGAAGACTCCTCAAGCCAAATTGAGTACTTCGGCTCACTTCGTTGTCGTAGCCCACAAAATTCTCGCCCAAATCTTCCATATCGTGAACATCCAGACCCATCATATGGCCAAGTCCATGCACCATAAACAAAGCATGAGCACCTTGCTCAACAGCCTCTTCCATATTTCCTTTTAAAATACCCAGAGACTTCAGCCCTTCAGCTAAAACACGGCAACAATCCAAATGGATATCCTTGTAAAAAACACCGGGGCGAATCAATTGAAAAGCCCTGTTGTTGGCATCGAGAACAATCTGATACAGATCTCTTTTCTGTGACGAGAAATAACCGCCTACAGGCGTCGTTCTTGTAAAATCGGAGGCATAGTGACTCAGCGATTCCGCACCGGCGTCACAAAGCATGAAACGGCCTTTTTCGAGCGTCAGGCTGTGGTCGTGTCCGTGCAAAACTTCACTCTTTTGAGAAAGGATGGTTGGGAAAGACACCCCAAACCCTTTTGACAAAGCGATGCCATCAATCCTGCCTGCAATTTCCCGTTCAGAAGCACCGGGAATGGCGGAAGTCATGGCCGCATAATGCATCGCATACCCAATGGCTGAAGCTTTCTCCAGTTCGATAATTTCTTCAGGCCCTTTGATGGAACGCAACGCCACTATAGATCGTATTAAGATTTCAGAAGCGGCATTTTTCAGTTGCTGGGTTGGAATGCCCAACAGGGATTCCAACTTGAGTTTATTTTCTGCCCGATAGGGAGGTAAAAAATGGATTTCACGGTTTTGGGCTGTTGCTTTATCAATGTAGTTGGACAATTCGGACAAAGGAACCACCTGAGAGATGCCTGACTTGGCGGCCTCATCGCTTAAACTTTCCATAGGACCTGTCCAAATGATGTCGTCCATCGTCAGTTCATCACCAAACAAGAGTGTTTTCTGTGCATCCACATCGATTAGGACAAATAAGTCAGGCTGATCCATTCCTACAAAATATAGAAAATGGCTATCCTGACGGAAATGATAGATGTTGTCGGGATAATTCATGGGAGAATCCGTATTCCCCGGCAGCAGGATAATGCCTGAACCTACCAGTTCACTCACGAGTGAACGGCGTTGTTGATATATTTCCTTTGCAAACATGGTCTGAAGTTTTAGTGTTCGATGAAAGCAAAAGTAGCGATTTTAGGACAGAAACACTACCTTTGCGAGCAAAATGAAGACAACCATGTCAACAGCCTTATTTTCAACAGCCTATTTTGCGCCCATTCAATACTATGCTCATCTGAGACAAAGCACAAACCCCTTGGTTGAAAGCTGCGAACATTTTATCAAACAAACCTATAGGAACCGTTGCATCGTTGCAACGGCAAACGGTTTGATGCCGCTTTCCCTGCCCATCGATAAAAGCAATTCGGAAAAATCGGACATTCGGGATGTGAAAATTTCCGATCACGGACATTGGCAACATTTACACTGGAACAGCATTGAATCGGCCTACAACTCCAGTGCTTTTTTTGAGTATTATGCCGACGACATCAAGCCTTTTTTCGAAAATAAACCTGGATTTTTGTTTGATTTCAACGAGGCAATTCGGGTAAAAATGTGTGAATTGCTGGAAATTTCAGGCGAGGTGAACTACACCCGGGAATTTATAAAAGAAGGGGAAACGCCTAGCGATTGGCAAGACTTACGGGGTATTATTCATCCAAAAAAAAATCCTTTGGAAGTTGATCCGACTTTTATTTCTAAACCCTATTATCAGGTTTTTGACCGAAAATTCGGCTTTCAGCCCAACCTCAGCATTCTGGATCTACTCTTCAATATGGGACCAGAATCCATCCTCTATTTGTAAATGAGCAACGTCATGGCCTGAGGGTCAAGTACCTCGTTGGCAATTTCCAAAAGTGATTCTGGAGTGAAATTTTCCACCTTCTGAATGACTTCTTCCATAGAATCGTACCGATTGAAGTAGAGCATGCTTTTGCCCATGCTTAAAGTCTGGTTTTCCTTGTTTTCAGAAGAAATGAACATCTGACCGTACAGTTGTTTTTTGGCTGCATGCAGCTGTATGGGCGTCAACCGGATTTCACGCAAGCGCTTCAATTCCTTTTCGACCAGCTTCATGCAGCGGTCGGTTTTAGCCAGATCCGTCCCGAAATAAATCGTAAAAATGCCGGTATCCGTGTAGGAAGTCACATTGGATTCGACTGAATATACCAGTCCGGAACGTTCCCTGAGGGCAACATTCAAACGGCTATTCATCCCGGGTCCACCCAATATATTGTTTAGAAGATACATACCTACCCGTTTATCTTCATACAACGAATAGTTTTTATTTCCATAAATGACATGTGCCTGATGCGTATCCTTGGAAAGTATCTTTTTGGCTCCATGTTGTTCAGCCGGTTTTTTATCCAAGGCTCCAACTTGTTTTTCACGAAGTGGGATACTTCCAAAATATTTCTCCGACAAATGTCTGACTTTCTTGATTTCCAATGGTGACTGAGAGTAAAAAACAATCCGGTCTGTAGAGTAATTTCTGGAATAAAAATCAACAAAAGACTGGTTGTTGAATTTTTCCAGACAATCTGGATTTCCAAGAATCCTTCTACCCAATGGATGGCCTGAAAACAGGAAATCCTCATAGTCGTCAAAAATAAGCTCTGAGGGTGAGTCCTCGTAGGAATTGATTTCATCGAGAATCACGACTCGCTCCCTTTCAATCTCCTCTTCGGGATAGGTGGAATGAAAAAACAGATCACTCAGCAAATCAATGGCACGTTCGAAATCCTCCTGTAGAAAAATGGAATAAACGAACGTTTCTTCTTTGGTGGTATAGGCATTTAGCTCTCCACCCACGTTTTCCATACGGTTGACTATGTGATGGGCTCGACGGTTGGTGGTTCCTTTAAACAACAAATGTTCGGTAAAATGGGCCATGCCCAGTTCGAAGTCCAGTTCATGGCGGGTCCCTGCATTCACAGCAAAACCACAACAGGAAACGGAGCCCTGACATTGTTTATGAATCACCCGGATTCCGTTTGGAAGTGTAAAGGTGATAGGTTGAGATTCTGAGGGTATGATCATGTAGCAAAAATAGGTAATTTTTGTGTATTGACCTCTAATACGATCTACATATTGATACCTTTAAAGTTCATCCGTTTTTTCGTGCAAAGCAAATCGTCACTCATAAACATGAATGGCAGATTTAATCAAAATGAACATAAAGATAGTTAACGGTAATTCATAAGTTGACTTATATACCGGTAATTTATCGCATTGTGTTCTAATTTTAAAATCGATCATCTACTGCAGTATTTACAAAAAGAAAATAATCAAATAGACAAATAAATTAATAATCCCTAACACAACGGACGGAAAAACCATAACTCTTCGGATAGCCGTACCTGAGCAGATTGTTGCAACCGTGGAACAAGGTCCTGGACCAAGCACCCGTGGTTACGAGCTCGGCAGAGGACCACCAGGTACCGTTGCCGCTAATGTTATAGAATGTACCATTGGTGTAGCGGCAACCGCCCGGCAGAGCCGAAAAGCCAGATGTATTATTTTTTGTTAAATCATCACCAATAGTGCCTGTTTCTGAATATGAATACCAGTCAGTAGTCGCTGCTAAGGATTTAGCAATTTTATTACCCGTAGTTGTACCATCGTAATTATAACCATTGGCTATCAGGTAGTTTTCAAGGGTTGTCCACTCGGCATCGGAAGCTACATGCCAGCCGGTTGGGGCTAAATTGCGACCATCGTTAACCGCAAACCATGTATAAAGTCTGCCGTATTTAGAGGCGTTGCTCTCGTCACCATTGTACGCCCACTGGTATTTTGGTGTACTTTCGCCCGAAATGTCTTTGGTTTCCGGAGTAGTCGTCCCTATTGATTCTCCATTGCTATATTTGGTGGTTTTAAGGTTCTCAACCATCCAGGTTTGGGTGCCTATGGTTACGGTATGATATATATTACCATCAATGTCGGCTACGGTTCCTTCAGATAATGTTGTGAAAAATTCGTCACTTCCATACGATGTTCCAACACTATTGGTGGCATAGGCACGTACATAATATGGGGTGTTTGCAGTCAAATCAGTTATACTGCTTGTAAAACCGCCAAGCCCTGTTCCATCGGTTGTTTTGCTATTGGCAGTTGTTGGGTTCGGTGAAGTATTCCAGCAAACACCACTGACAGTTATCGCTGATCCTCCATCGCTGGTTATTATTCCGCCACTGGTGGCTGATGTTGTTTTTATGTTGTTTGCTGCAGTAGTACTTAAGATCGGAGCCCCTAAAACGGGCGTATTGTCATCCCTAACACAACGAACGGAAATACCGTCACTCTTAAAAGATGGGTACCTGTTCAGAAAGAAGTAATTATCGGTCCTCAAGAACCTCATAAAGGCATCTGTGGCATTGCTCTGGGTAGAAGACCACCAGTAACCCCATTCGTTAATACTCTCAAACTGTCCAAAGCGACTATGGTAACCGGCCCGTATATCTGAAAAGCCAGGTGTGATATTATTTGTTAAATCATTGCCGTTTGCTACCAAGTTGTTTTCAAGAGTTGTCCACTCTTCATCGGAGGCTACATGCCAGCCGGTGGGGGCTAAATTGCGGCTATCATTTACGGCATACCATGTATAAAGTCTACCGTATTTAGAGGCATAGCCCTCGTAGAGATTGTATACCCACTGGTATTTGGGTGCGAGTTCTTCCGAAATATCTTTATGTGCATATGTCGTGCCCAATGATTCTCCATTGCGATATTTGGTGGTTTTCAGGTTCTCAGCCATCCAAATCTGTGCTCCGATTTGTAATACCGCATAGTGGTTGTTATCAGCATCGGTGCAATCAACAAAATTAAAAGTAATCGTTTTGCTTTGGGTTGGTACATCCGTTACTATAGTTTTACTATTACCTGAAACACCCTTAAAAAGCAAATGGTCTCCTTCATTGTAGAGCATTTCTGTTGTTGAACTACTACTCCTTAGTGGGGCCTTTTCTCTGATTTTCGAAGAAATGGAAGCCACATTTCCAGGAAAATCAATTTCCGGCTTGCTCTTTGCATTCTCTTGACCAATCACTTTGGCAGCGTATGAATAACCGTTTCCTACTATTCTGATTGCATAGATTCCCTTTGGCAGAGAAAGTTGAAATGAATTTTCGCCGGCAGATAAGTCTTTGTTTATTCCAATTAATTTTTTTCCATCAATTCCAAAAACATTGATTAGTGTACTGCCTGATTGTTTTGCAAAGAATAAAACGATGGATTTATCTCTTGTAGCATTAGTGAAAACACGCACAGTGTGTTCATTTTCTGACAGTTGATCTAAAGAAGTTTGAGTATCTTTCAAAGTCAAGCCATTTCCGGCAGGCACTGTTATTGTCGTGCCTTTCGTCAAATTTTGAACAATTACACTGTCTACCATGTCGCTGGCATTTTTCCCGGCAAAAGTAATGGTGTAATCTATTGCATAGCTTTTTAATGAGATAAAAAGCATTAAAAACACTGCCACGATAAGGAAATGAGAAACAAAGATCTTTTTCATACTTGTCAATTTTAACCTTTAATTTGTTCGTGTTTATTAATGGAATATTTTATTCATGCGAATATAATTAAAATAGAATAACATTATATCATTTATTAGAAGTTTCTTGCCTCAATTTACAGGATGATACCATTTTTGCACTCAGAAAAGGGTTATATAAAGGTGGAGACCAAACAAATTGCCCAATGGGAATAATTACAGGAAATTCATTTATACAAGAAGAAATTCGTACTTGAAGGGGTGATAAACTGATATTATAACGATATCTAACACTAAATAATTTAGTCTTTGGCCATTTAAAACTTTTTCAGAGTGGACTTATTTATACCCTATAAGGTATAATTAAACATTTAACAGTAAATTTATACCCTATATGATATAATATCAAAATAATAACTATATTGACACCCGAAAGGGTATAATCTATAAAAATTTAACCGATGGCTTTAAGCGAGTTCGTAAAACAAAAAAGAAACTACGCAAAACTTACACAACCGGAATTGGCTGAAAAGGCTGGTGTTGGTCTTAGGTTTCTGCGTGATTTGGAACAAGGTAAATCCACACTGCGTATGGACAAGGTCAATCAGGTATTGCAATTGTTTGGATATGAACTTGGTCCGGTAAAAAACTCTGAAAATAACATGTAATTGAACAGTTATGAGAAAAGCGGAAATCAAATTTAATGACCTTACTGCCGGGTGGCTGAATCAGGATGAAAACGGTTTTCATTTTATGTACGATAAAAGCTATTTGACGAGCAATAACCCTGTCGCTGTAAGTCTGACCCTACCCTTGAGCGAAGAGTCTTACAACAGTCAGATTCTATTTCCCTTTTTCGATGGGCTTATACCTGAAGGTTGGTTACTGGATATAGCCGAAAAAAACTGGAAACTTGATCCTCGTGACAGAATGGGACTGCTTTTAGCTTGTTGCAAAGATTGCATTGGTGCAGTAAGTATTAAATCCTAACACCATGCGTTGCTTCTATTGCTATCAACAATTATCAGAGAATGAGGTCGATTTTCACGCCTCATGCAGCAAAAAAATCTTCGGTACCGCAACAGTTCCAGAGCTGCCCTATGATGAAAGCCAGATGGATGACCTGGCATTGAAAGTCATAAAGAGTCAAATAACGGTGACCGGGGTACAACCCAAATTATCATTGCATCTTACCGGGGGAGAACAAAAAAATGGGCCCAAACGCTTTACGATTGTTGGTCTTTGGGGCAACTACATTCTAAAACCACCAACTGACAAATACCCGCAAATGCCGGAAGTGGAAGATCTGACTATGAACTTAGCTAAAATAGCAAGAATCAATATCGTTCCACATAGTCTGATACGTTTGAAATCGGGACAATTGGCTTATATCACAAAACGTATTGACCGTGTTGGTATGCAAAAAATACACATGGAAGACATGTGCCAACTGACAGAACGATTAACAGAACATAAATACCATGCGTCGTATGAGCAAATCGGAAAAGCGATTCTGAAATACTCTGCAAATCCAGGATTAGATCTGGTGAATTTTTGTGAGATACTCTTATTTTCATTTCTTACGGGAAACGCTGATATGCACCTGAAAAAATTTTCTTTGATTTATGATCCGGTAAGTGGCCCTGTTTTAGCACCTGCTTATGACTTGCTTTCGACAACTTTAGTAAATCCGGCAGACGACGAAGATCTGGCGCTTACGTTGAATGGTAAAAAGAAACAGATTAAACGTCAAGATTTTGAAAGTACATTTTCTACGTTGAAGTTAGATCCGAAACAACAATCCAACCTATTTTCAAAGATGGAAAAAGTCAGAAACAAATGGATTGATTTCGTTCAGATCAGTTTTTTGAGTGCTGATTTTAAAGACAAATACATTCAACTGATCAATGAACGATTTGAGAGGATGGCAGAATAATCAACTTTCCTATCCAGCTCACGGTTCAATAATTTGGAAATCAATGCAGGGCGTTCAATAATCCTATTCATTAATTTTTCTATTTGCTCCTCAAAAAAGTAGGCACAATCAGATTGACTTAGAAAGGTTTCTAAGGCAGATTATTTCAGGTAATTTTCAGCAAATTCCCTGGAAATATAGTTGTCGTAGGATTGACAGACTTCGGCGGAAAAGTCAAGGCCACATTGAATGATACTGTCCCAATCCCTTTCAGTCAAGGTCGGCAGGTCCTGGCGTCTGATCCTGGAACGCAACAATCCAAAAAGGACACCTGCGTTAAAACTGTCCCCGGCTCCTATAGTGCTGACTGGTGTCAAGGGTTTCACCGGATAATGTTTGGTAAAGTTTAACCCACGCACATCAACTCCTTTCTCTGCAGCCGTGTAAATGAAATATGGGGTGTAAAATTTGATCTTGTCTTTGTATATCTTATCTACATCCGCCAAATTGTACAGGTAACGGAAATCGTCCTCAGAACCTCTGATAATATCGGCAAATTCAAAATTTTCGATAAAAGTGGACGATAAGCG
>JGI24142J45722_1001162_pt1 | contig 13355 bp, 11 predicted proteins | sample BarGraIncu00431A_FD_45722 | JGI IMG/M metagenome (IMG submission 45722) | reverse complement strand
AAGAGTAACTAGCATCTATATAAGAAAAAAGCATTTGATACAATGCTATACCTGATCCAAATATTATTATTATGGCACCGAATGCATAAAGAATTTTACCATTTCTATGATACGAATCTGCACGCTTCCTAATTTGATCTTGAGAATGCTCAATATGTGAATCAGTCATAGTTATCGGTTTCTGAATTGTTGATCTTCATTGTAATATCTCCGACTCGTCGGATTCACCGATTAACTCGTAAAATTTTACTGCAAGTTCTAAAACTTCTGAAGAATTACTGGCTTGTGTTGCTTTTGCAAACTTAAGACGTGCTTTTTCAACCTTACCGTCAATAGCCAACTCTGCAGCTGTATGACTGAGTTCAATTGCCAATTCTTCAGCCGCATTCGCATTTGTTGTAACNCCATCAGCAGCTTTCGATGATTCTAATCTCTTTTCAGCCTCTACAAGTCGGCCTTTTGCTTTACCAATCTCTTCCTTGGCAGCAGTAGACAACAATATTCCGAAAGAGTCGACATCCTTCGGGCAGACCTCACCTTTTACAAATGCTCTTAGGTGCTGATCTACAAGGTTTCTGAATTCTTCATCTGTATCAAATTGCTTATATAATACTTGGCGTGTGTCCTCCAACAATACTTTAAATTCTAATACCTTCTGCAGTTGAACTCCAGGATCTGCGAGAGAAGCAGTGTCGATTTTCTTGAAAAATACAAAAATCTCTGGAATACCGTTTTTTTTAAAACGGTTCCAAGCCCTATAGAACTCCTCTTCAGTATAAGAGCTGTATTCGGAGTCATAAGCTTCCTGGCCCCAACGGCGGTGTAACACTAAAATAAAAATATGGCATGAATCTATTTCTCTGTTAATCACACTCTGTGCACGGCGTCCTGTAGTGGCTAAAGTATCTTCCCATCCTAAAGGTACGAATTTAATGTTTGCTCCATCACCAAATCCAAAATTAAGCACTTCTGTTTGATTACGAAAAATTTTACGCTCAACCGTAAGATCTCCTGGAGATGCTATGAAAACTCGGAATGGAGTATTAGATTCCATCTATTTCTCCTAAAAGTTGGATCCTGAATCTACGGTGACTTTACAATTTCTTCTGCGGTCAACGGCTCGGCACATGACCTGCCCGCCAGGCCTCTTCGTGTGGTCCGAGTCCATGTGTCTTGTTAGGCGCCTTTCTTGCCTGGCCGTTTTTCTATACTATCAGCACCGTAAAGCGACAAAAGCCGCATAGCCAGTTGAACCCTAAAACTGTCGATGTCTCCGGTTTTTGTACCGTCGAGAATCTGGATGGACATACCAACTGCGTTAATCTTTTCTAGCATGGTTACATAGGACCGCGCTTGTTCCATAGTCGATTTGTATATAAACAAGAACGTAGCTGCAATGAACTCCACAAGAATTCCTGACACCGTAACTACAATAGAGGGCCTGAAATTCTCAGGAGACTGATATACTTTGAATACGCCATATCCTATTATGACAAACCCAGCTGTCATTACGAGAAGTGTAAGGGTGAAAATCCATTGAACCTGTTTGAGATTTCGGTTGAGGTAGCTTTCGAGCTTGACACGTGCAAGGTCCCACGCTGCTTGAGGTTCATGCGGGTTTGCACGAGCATGTTCCTCTACTGCTCTAAGTGTCTTGTCATGATCTGTGCTTTCTAAAGCTCTTCGATAGGTGCCCAACCCCAGGAACATGCTGGCACCTATGATGCCCAGCACCGCTGCAATTGGCTGCAATATGTTTTTGTGGAATTCAAGTCCTTCGGCAATCGAGGCAACCGCGATTGCAATAAAGATGAGTATCCACGAAGTTACAAACACTATCTTTATTCTACGATTGCCTGACAAGACCGCCTTCACTGCGTCAGTAGCAAGACTGAATAGGAATTCGTTATTTATCATTTCTTCCACCTAACGGCTCGGAGAATGGCGCCGCCCGCCCGGTTTTTCGGGCGGTCGGCGTCCATTTTTCTTGTTGGGAACCTCTTTCTATTAATTGTTTTGAGTAAGACACAACCCTAGCCCCCCCTAACGGAACATGTTATAGAACGAATACGAAGGTTCAGCGCTTACAGTTTCGACTGCTTCGTCGGAATCAACTCGAGTCAGTCGACCACTCATGGGGTCGACGACGAGAAGCATCAAGCCGTTTTGAGGGAGGGGGATCGGTGGTCTACCCGTCCATCCTATCTCCCCGTTGCTGCCAAAATGCGTCGCGTGGTCTATTGTTCGAATCGTAAATTGGAGATCGTCAACGTTCAGGATCTCGACATAATCCACAGAACGCAACGCTAGGCAAGTGTCGACGATTTCAGGCAAAAGCATGATGTTATCTCCGTTGGCGCGCATCGCAAGGGTTGGATAAAGAATGCCACCAAACTGAATTGGGCCATCAGTAGTCATCCATGCGGCAGGGTTAATCACTGGGCGATGGCTAGACGAGAAGCCCAGGAACCTTTCGGTGATAGCAACTGTCATCGTGTAGAGGTCTTCTGACCCGGTGGGAACGGCGCGGGAGAACTCCTCTGCAAAGAACTCCGCGATCAGTCGGTGTGCAGGTCTTCGATAATTATCGGGTGACAATTCCCAGGGCTGCGGCACAGCCGAGGAGCGAAAGTTCCTTCGGACTTTGGAATGGTATCCGATGGTATTAACAAGCACAGGATGTACCAGTCCCCAACGGGAAATGGCCATTTGATCGCCAGGCACGCCATGTAGTTCATAGAGAGCACTCTCCCTGCAAGTGCTGGCGTAGAACCGTGACTCTCCAACTCGATTGAGTCTGCCGAGAGTCTTAACGATCGCTGACGGCGGATATGAAAGTTGCCCGACGTTGAGGGGACGTTCGTTCCATCGAACGCCTCTGAATATCTTGGTTCTGCCGTCTAGCCAGCGTCCGACGGTTGGAAAGCCCTGACATAGAGGTACTAATCGATCGCGAATCGTGTCGATACTGCAGTTTTCAGCAGTCGCACGGCGAAGCGTCGTTATTAATTGCACAACTTGGCTAAAGGGTAGCTCGTGCCAACCACGACGAGGCTTCTTCTTTACCATGAGTACTCCAAGGACTCCAAATTGTTGTGCAGCGCGTGTTCTAATCGATTTACTGGATAAGAACATTACGATCTTGGAAAAGAGAACACCCCAGTTGGAGGATTTGCTCGCTTATTTCGCGGCCAACGTCACAAGGCGCGCCGGCGGAGCGGAGCGAAGACCGTGTGCCGCCNCTTGTTGGCAGCTACCATCTAGGAAAATGTCGGAATGAGGCAAACGGTAAGGGGTCTAGTCCAGCCTCCGCTAACACTTCTGCAAACAGTTTCAAGGCTTCTGACCGAGTAGCATCCATCCAATGTCCCAGTTCACGATCATTGATGCAGTACGTTTCCAATTCACGCCCTCTGCCATGGATTTCAATTGCCCCGGAAGCAGCGGCTATCTCGAACCTACGCACAATAGTATTGAGAAGGTCAATGACTGCGCCGATCTTCTCACGCCACGACCGATTCTCAAGAGCTGATCGTCCAATCGATTGACTGAGCACGTTTCCATCGCGGTCGCGAAGTGTGCCAGTAGAAAGAGCAATGACCGTATCCCGAATTGCTTGGTCGAACGCAGACATGCTCATCTCGACGTGAAAATGATCCTTGAACGCACTACGGTCAAAAGCTCCCGCGTAGACTTTGAGAGCTTCAATGTCAGCCGCTTGTCGGGCTGGAAGTCCTTTGTCGAGGTCCTCAATTTCAAGGCGAGCCGCTTGCTCCGAAAGTCGCTTCCACTCGTTGAGTAGTTCTACTGTGAAACGGTCCGGTGCATCGTCCACCAGTTTCGCATGTATCTGGCAAAGCCAGATGCCGTTCTCAGCGGAACGACGTTCTTCATTCATAAGGTAAGGATTAAATCTTTTGCCACCTTTCGCTGCTGCGGTGATGTGCGCGGCCACGCCAACGTCCACAGTACCGTCGTCACTATCGCCAGGTCCTGCTGTGAGTACGCGACAATTGGGATTCGAACACCGATAACCAACACGTCGCGCTAAGAGTTCTCTCACAGGTTTCGTAAAATCATCTCGTGTAGACATGAACTTTACCTCTAAATTAAGTAGGCCAACGAGTAGATGAGCAGACCTGTTCATCCCGCCGATTTGGGCATTTTCCGTGATCCTTGTTTCTGCAGGTTTTTCGCACCCCCCCCGACTCATTAGACTTATTCACCTTCGATACTGTTCCGTTTGGCTGGATATACCCCTTCCTGTGTATCCTTCCATTCGGGGGGATACAACACCCCTTCCCATGTAACTGCCGACCGGGGGGTATATATATTCCGGCCCCAGGTGCTTTTCAGCGCCAACCTGTAAATGGCACATATCGGTTGTAAGAAATCCCCAATAAGCGCGCACTATATTACTTCTCATGATTCAAGTAAAGGGGAATAGCCATCCACGAGTGACGGGTGGAACGTGACCGGGCCAGCGCTGTCCTGTTAGCACTTTCGTGTCAAGCTGGGGGGCTTAACTGACACTGCAAGCTGCCACTATTCGCGTCAGGACAGGGTAGTTTTGGTCAAAGGCCCTATCCTGACATAAATCGCCTCGTACAGATGGCCCCTCATCGCAGGAATGTTGGGGCAACCTGAGGAAGCCAGGGAGAGCAAACGTCTTGACAACTGTTGGTTAGCATCTGCTAGGCTGCCCGGTATGCCAACGGTCAAAACAGTTTTTAGTGATAGAAAGGTGAAGGTCGCAGTTGTCTTCGAGGTGCAGGGCGGGATGCGGCCGGCCTGGTTCGAGGTCCTGGGCGAGGAGCGCGTCCAGGTGAAGGAAATCACTGCGAGGTGGACCTGTACCCGGGGATCGGCGCCGATCATCACTTTCGAGCTGTGGGGTGGTGAGGCGAAGCATTCGCTGGAGTACAACGCGGTCGAGTTGACCTGGAGGGCGGGGGAGACGGTTTTTGAGTAGTAGAGGGGAGGGAAGCCGCTGAAAATGCTTGAGTGTGACAGTGCTTCGCCCTATGATGTGCTCCGGTTATGGGGTCGCCTCAGAATGCTGGTGGGTCCGGCTGTTTCGGGCAATGCGGTAAACTGAAGCAACGCCGATTTTCAACTCGGCCGCGACAGTCTCTTTTGTTCTGCCTTGGCCCAGAAGCGCCATAACCTCGGCGCTCTTCGCCCTGGCTGTCGGTTTCCGACCGTTGTAGACTCCAGCGGCCTTTGCTTTAGCAATGCCGTCAGCCTGCCGTTCAAGCATCATTTCGCGCTCAAAAGTAGCGATGGCGCCAAGCATTGTCAACATTAATTTACCGGTCGGGCTGCTGGTGTCCAGGTCGATGTTCAGTACCTTGAGGGTGACCTTCTTCTCTGTGAGTTTTTCAACGATCTCCAGCAGGTGCTTTGTGCTCCTGGCGAGCCGGTCAAGCTTGCAAGCCACAACCGTGTCGCCTTCGCGTACATAGTCGATCATGGCCGCGAGTTCCACCCTGGCTCCGTCTGCTCCGCTGGCCTTCTCTTGGTAGATCCTCTCCGCTCCGACTTTTGTCAGGGCCTCAAGTTGGACTTCAAGCTTCTGATCCGTGGTGCTGACTCGTGCATAGCCGACGACTGACATAAATCCCCCCTTTCCTATCACTACGGTTTTGGCGTTTTGATAAAAGCCTATCAAAAGCCCAAATGCAAGTCTAATGATTGTTTTTTTGTGCCATTTCACAGCCTATCGCTGGGGCGTACCCTATTAGCAGGAAGGGTGTGCCCTAATTTGACGTGTCATTCGCCTTGGGGTGCGTATTGTCTCAACCCCTTTGCAAGTTCAGAAGTATAGATCATCGCCCAGGATAGCAGCGAGCCCCCGCCTTTACCAACACTGCCTGATCTTCAGCAAAGGTCATAGTCACATCAGAGTGCAGACAGGGGTTCCCCCTGGAACTGGCGTGATTGTACGCTAACTCGACAATCCGGAGTACATGTTGATCAGCAGGTACTCGTTATAGCCTCGCCAGAACTCGCACGGATCGGGAGAAGTGATGTCATAATCTAACATTTCTTCGCAGCACTCGACCGGAATCGCCAGGGGAGGGAAGAAATCTATCTCCACGCCAAACTCAACTTCCTCAAGACTCAACACCCATTTCGCCAACTTGGCGCCAAAGTCCTTCACTGTCATTCTATTCTCTTCCGTATTTATTTGCATTTTCGCTCCATTCGCTTTACACCGTTGTCGGCGGCCCCTTGATCGGGCTAGTTGTACCCCATTAAGTTGATAGTTACCCGGCAAGGGGGTTGGTATGCCGCACATGCCGTATGGCCTTGAGACGCCCGCCATGTTGTCGCCCATTGCCGGGGTTAACCGACGCGTCTGCTCGCCAGCCAGCAGTTAGCGCAACCGGGGGAAACGGGCGTGCAGCCCTCAACAAGACTCCAGGCGTCCGTCCGAAATTTGCCCTTGAGCAAAACGTTTTCGAGTAACTTTTTCACTCTCTGCTCACCCTGTAGGACTCCCATGTGAAATTGAGCACACCGGTCCGGCCTTCCTTCACCCTGTCCATGACCCGCGCTCCCAGGTAGTGGGCCAGCGCCCTCTCGTCGGTAAGGTTGCTGATCAGGATCGTGGGTTTCTTCTCTTCCGACCGACCATTCAGTGCCTCAAAGGTCAGTTGCTTTTCCGACTCGGTGCCAAACTGGACGCCGATCTCGTCAACCACAAGCAGGTCCGGTAGGATGAAAGAATCGATAACAGACTGCTCCGCTTCCTTGCTCTCCTTCTTCCAGGTCTCCTTGATCCTCCGCAGCATCTTCAGGATCGTAGTATGAAGCGGCGCATACCCGGCTTGCGCGATCTCGTTGCAGATACAGGCGGCCAGCATGTTTTTCCCGGTGCCGTAGTTTCCCAGCATCAGGAGGTTGTCACCGTTAAGCAGCCGGCAATCAAAAGTCGTGGCGTACATCTCGCACCTTTTCTTGACGACTTTCGCAGCGTCACACGTCGGCTGGTAATCTGGAAACCGTGTGTCCTGGTACCGAGACCCAAGCCGGATACCTCCGAGTAGAGTCTCAAGGCGTTTTGCGGCTTCTTTCTTCCCTGCCTCAGCCCACGCTGTGTGCTGCTCCTCGCAGACCGGGCAAACACCATCCTCGTAATCCCGATGATGGACTTCACACCGAGGCGCATTACCATTCGTCGGAGCGGTCGACGATGCCTCCAGCCCCTCCGGAAGGAGCTGACCCGCCGGCACCGCCGGGCGGACCTTGGCGTGCGCCGCTCTTTTCTGCTCCAGGTTGCGCTGAGCGTCCTGCAGTTCCTTTTCTTCCATCACTCGACTCCTTTGGTAAAAGTTCAAACCAGTTTAGAATGAGCAGCCAGGGCTCGGCCACCGGGTTAGGATATTTCGTCAGCAGCTTCTCTTTCTGGAAATCCAGATCTACGGTTGGGAAGCGTCCAGCCAACCACTCACGCTTTGAGTCGAAGCAGGCCGCTGTAGCTGCTCCTTTATCTTTTCTTTCCCTTTCCTTTTCTCTTTCTCTTTCTCTTTCTCTTTGTTGCATTTCCTCCGGAGATTGGACGCTTGAGCGGGGTTTCCCCGGATAATTGGAGACCGGTAACTCGCATGACAGGTTAAGCGTTAAGAAGATCTTATCCTTGGATGGTAGCCTATCGAGCCTCTGACGCCATGCATCGGTTACGCGCTCAACCAATCCTCTGGAGAATAAAACTTGATGAGCCCAAAGCTCCCGGTCGATTGCGTCGAGTTCTGCTAGAGTGCCGATAATCTCGATGAGCACCTCGGGAGTGATCCTGCAGTGTGCGGCAGTATGCAGAACTTCTGAGCGATCGCGCATGTCGAGAAAATGCCCCGGCGCGTTGCCGAGTTGCTCCAGAAGTTTGTACCAAGTGGCGTATCCGTCGTTCCCGTAGTTCGATTCCAAGATGAAAATTGTTTTGCCATGCGTACAGTCATGGGGGAAATAATCCACGTTCTCTTTGCGTGCTCTGGCCATCCACCACTCCTCAAAACCTTGCAGTCATTTCTTACCCGGCCGGAAATTCTTACAACCGAAGCACATCAGCCCGAGATGCCCCTTGCGCTTAATGTTGCAGCGCCGTCCGGTTAGCGTCGGAGCCACCAGGCGATAGCAGCTTCCTCCGTTATCGTCTCTTCGAAATGGATCGCAGAAACATTGCAAAACCCTCCAATATCAATTTAATCTTCAAAATCCGGAAAACCGGACCGATATAAAATCCTTAGCTACACAGAATAGATGCGCGGTACTTAACTTTCACGCGGAACCACAGTATGATTGATGCCGGCAACGGGTGATAATGTCGCAAGCCTGCGGCGCTTCCAGTTATAGACGAATTGGGCAATTTTGCAGAAGTCAGACCACTGCTCATCTGTCAGGTGCTCTCGGCGGAGCGGCTTATCTTGCCATTTATCAGTAGCCATTCAGCAGCGCTCCCTGGTGATTTCCCTATTGTGACCTCTGTTCCCCCTCGACTGGCCCCTGTGTGTGTCAGGGTAGTTGGCGCCTCGGGTAAAATATGTAGCCGGTGCAGCTGCCGGTGAAATGTAAGAAACCTTCTACAATTGCAGTGAAATATTGTTGACAAAAAGTGAAAATAAGACTATAAATATTGACACAAGGTCATAAATATTGAAATAAATGTCCTGATGCGGAATATACGCTTTTTAAAAAGTTTAGCAACTACTTTTTTGACAAAATTTCAAAAAAAAAGAAAAAAATTCACCAGCGTGGCAAACGGAGGCCTTGCAAATGGATAAAATAGAAAAAAAACAGATAGATAGGAAAAATGGAATCCCGTTACCACAAATCTTGCCAACTCTCGATACGCTCGCGGAACGGCTAAACTATCTGATAAGGATGAGTGACTATTCGCAAACAGAGGTGGCCACGAACCTAGGAGTTGGACCATCACACATATCTGGGCTGCGGCAAGGCAAGTCAAATCCGTCCCGAAAAATGGTTGCTCGGTTGGCTACATTCTTTGAGGTCCCTCAGGATTGGTTGGAATTCGGAGTTAAGAGGGAGGGGGGTGGCACGCCAGATGGCCAGGAGATCTCAAAGGATCTCCTGGCAATGATTTCGGAGCTTACCGCGACGTATCATCAGACATCTGAGGATGAGAAATTTATGTTGCAAGGTGAGATATATTATTTTTTAAAAGAATTCAAAAAAAATCTCAAAAAAAATCTCAAGATCGATGAGGACGAGTAAATTCAGATAGTACTTGCCTATTGGGATTATCAATCCAAATGGAATACGTGTGTAGAAATTTGGATTTCAAGGTAAGAGGTACAATTTTTTTAAAACCTTAAAAGAAATGCTAAATGACCGTAAGTAAATAGTTTTATCTCGTTTGACGTCACAACTGAAATTCCACCTAACAGGCCAGGCTAAAAGGCCAAATTCGGGATAGGTAGAGCATTAAAAAGACTCTTTTTAGATAAAATATCACCAAAGCAGCGGNCTATTCTGCTGCAATGGCGTAAAATTTCGGTACGCCCTCGGCTCGAGCAAAAAAGGGGAACATATGGGGTGGTGGGCAATTTACATTAGAAAATCGCGTGAAGAAAAGGATAAACCCTCCCACCGTCTCACCATCCAGCGTGAGCATCTCCCTGCCCATGGAGCCGCACAGGGATGGCATTGCAAGGTCTATGACGACGGCTATGCCTCTGCAGCCCGAGGTAAGACCGAAGATCTCAAGGCACGGGCTCAACTCGAGGCGGATATTCGTGCCGGCAATATCATCGGCATCCTCACCATCGAACTTTCTCGGCTCTCACGTGACGACTCCCTACAGGACTACGTTGCCTGGCTGCATCTCTGCAGTGAGAGGCACGTGAAACTTGCCACCATGACGCGGATTCTCGACCCGGCTCAGCACTCCGACTGGATGCTACTGCTGATGGAGGGCGGATTCTCCTCAGTGGAAATGCGCGTGCTGCAGTCCCGCATGGCGGAGGGGAGGGCGCAGGCAGTCCAGGAGGGGAAGTTCCTCGGCGGGCAGCTGCCGCCCCCCTATGTACACGGCCGGCCGAAGACTCCGCCGGTCATCGACCCGGTCGCCCTCGAGCGCATGCAGCGCCTTTGGGTCCTCTCGGAAACCATGAGTTCTCGGAAGGCCGGCGAGGAACTGGCAATGCCAATGATCGCCGTGCGCCGGGCCATCTCGGATGAACGCCTACTCTTCTACCAGGCGCTGCGCGTGGGTCCCGCCGGCGAGATGCTCGCCTGCGAGTGGGAACCCTGCATGACTGCCGACCAGGCAGAGCGGATCCGGGCGAACCGCAAGGATCGTTTCTCCGGGGGGAGCCGGCGCGATCACGGGGGGATGCTGACCAACCTCAGCATTTTCACCTGCGGTTATTGCGGTCGTAGCGTGAGGAGCTGGAACGGTCGGCCGCAAAAAGACGGCTCTCGGACCGCGTATTACGGCTGCAAGGCAAACGAGCTAAAAAGGCAATGCACCTCCTCACGCATGATCCTGCAGAATATCGTGGACGAGAAGCTGATCACCAACGTGTTCGGCACCATTTCGGACACCGGCGCGCTGCAGCAGTTTTACGAGGCAAGCCTTACGAAAGACGAAAGCGCCCCAAAACTGGTAGCACTGGAGAAGGAAGGGAAAACCCTGCAGGCTAAAAAGCAGCGCTTAGTCGCAGCGATCGTGGAGGGAGTCTTGAACTTCGCGGACGGGAAAGGCCAGCGCGAAGAGATCGATGCGGCGATCTCAGAAGTGAATCGGCAGAAATCGGAGATCATAGCCTCGCGCCAGGTCGAACCGGACTGGTCTGCACTCGACTTCACCCGCGCTGATTTCTCCGGGATGACCGACGACGAACAGCGTGGGTTTTTGGCCCTGGTCGTCAAGGATATCCGGTTCTATGCCGGCTATCTCCTGGTGGAATACCGCTTCGCTAGGAACCCTGCAGGAGATACCATTGCAAAGATCAATCTGCCCCAGGCAGGCACACCGGGCCCCAAGAGTTCAAAAATAACCCCAATAAAAACAGGCCGTTAATCGGCCGAAAAAGGCAGGGCAAAAAGTGTCTGCACTGCTGGAAATAAAAATAGCCGCATGAGTCCGGAGACTTATGCGGCTATTGCTTTCTTATGCGCTCACTCGCTCTACCAACTGAGCTAAGATGGCTAACTATCTAATTTTATTACATTTAGTTTTACCCCATGGTGTGAGCCAAGGAGTCAACCAGGATTTTCATAAAGCGTCCAAGATCTTTACCTCAAAAAACGGATGCAGTCAAGCCTTTATCCGGTCAAGGTTTATTGCGCGAAGAGGCAACTATGCAAGATGGTCCTCAGAACCCGACACATCACCGCTTCGCCAAACTGGCCAGCAGCGCTCCCAGCCCAGAGATGACTTGGTTTAGCACGTCCGGCTGAGGCAAAGGGATCTTTAGGTAAGCGCTCCCCGTTGCCTCGTCTCTGCCGATTAGCGAACTCACCCCCTGTTGGGGCGCGCTCTTCCCCGATGCCCCGGGAATATGCTCGGCGGGCTGGGCAATTGCCCGGCTCAGATTCAAAAGAAACTGCGCTCCTCCGGTCAAAAGGGCGTTCAGGGCTTCCACACCCGAGGTTTCGGGAATACTGGCCACTCCCGCTTTCTCGCTTGCTGCTTCGCTCTCCGCTCTCTGCTCATCCAGCGCAGCCTCGGCCCTTTCCTGCTTTTCCTGTCCTGGCTCGGGCCTCTCCAGGGCGTCCACCACCTGCTCAACGGCGTTCATGTACTTTTCCATCCCGGACGCGCCGATAGTGACGCTGTCACTGCCCTCCTCATCCAAGGCACTGGAGGCCAAGGAGCTCTTGAAGCGCAGCAGGTCGAGGATGCGCTCCTCGATGGAGGAGCGGCTGACAAAATTCACTACTCGGACCGTTTTCCCCTGACCCATCCTGTGCACGCGTCCGATCCTCTGCTCAAGGATGGCGGGATTCCAGGGTATGTCCATATTTATCACCACGGAACCGCTTTGCAGGTTGAGGCCCACTCCGCCAGCATCGGTAGAGAGGAAAACCCTGCAGGACGGGTCCTCCTTGAACCGTGTCATCAGCGCCTTGCGATTTTTGGATGGAACCCCGCCATTTAGGTGCACGAAGCCAATGTCGCACTCATTCAAAAGCTTAGCCACCAGTTCGGTCATCCTGAGCCACTGGCTAAACACCACCACCTTTTCACTGCCTTCGACTACGAGCTCCTTCAGCAGTGCGTCAAGTTCTTCGAGTTTCGGCCCGTGTACCGTAGTCCTGTCCACAAGATAGGTGTTGTCCGCGGACATGCGCATATAGGCCAAGGCGCACTGCATCCTTTTCTGGTCGGCGTCGCAGAGAAACTTGTAGCGGCGCCACTTCGCCACCAGCTTGGCCACGATCTCGCCGTTTTGGTCATGTATCTCCTGCTGCTCGGGCGTCATGGGGACCAGGAAATTTTTATCGATGCGGGAAGGCAGCTGCTTCAGAACCTGCTCCTTCCGGCGGCGCAGCATCACCCCTTTGAGCGAGCCGCGCACCTCGTCAAGCCGCTGATAGCCCACGAGTTTCCCTCCCTCGTCAACCACCCGGTGCTTGTGCACGAAACGGTATAGGGGGCCCAGGTGATGACGGTCGACGAATTCCACTATGGAATGCAGCTCCTCGATCCGGTTTTCGATAGGGGTGCCGGTAAGTACAATGGCAAAGGTCGATTCCAGCGACTTTACCGACTGTGCGGTGCGGGTCTTCCAGTTCTTTATGCGCTGCGCCTCGTCAAGAACGATCAGGTCCGGTGCCCATTCCCGAATAGCATCGGAATCCCGCGCCAGCAGTTCGTAGTTCACAAGTTTATAGAAGGAAGGCGCTTGGTAGAGCTGCCTTCTTTGATGGTTGAGTCCTTCGATCACCTGCGCCGTGCGGTTGGTGAACTTTTCGATCTCGGACTGCCACTGATATTTTAGAGAGGTGGGGGAGACGACGAGTACCCGCTCGACCCCGAAAAGTACCGCCATCAATTCCGCCGCTGCTATGGTCTGGATGGTCTTTCCCAGCCCCATGTCGTCTCCGATCAGGCAGCGTCCGGCACGCACGGCGAACAGAGCGCCTTCGCGCTGGTAGGGATAGAGTTCTGTTTTCAGGATGGTGTCGAACAGCGTGCTGGCGATTCCTTCGCTAAGGCGGGCCTCAACGATTGCCTGACGATGGGCCGCATCCTGGTACTGGGCGACGAAGGCCATAACGTCATCATAGCAGCGGACCTCATGCACTTCTTCGTCGGGAAGACCCTCCAGAAATGCAGGAAAATCGAGGACCTTTCGCTCCTTAAGCACGCCGTTTGCATCGAA
>JGI24142J45722_1001158_pt1 | contig 13392 bp, 16 predicted proteins | sample BarGraIncu00431A_FD_45722 | JGI IMG/M metagenome (IMG submission 45722) | reverse complement strand
ATATTATATCACATTATGAATAGATGCTGTCAATATAAGTTATACCTACCATAGCGAATAAGTCATATAGACGACATGCTTGCAGTGAGGAAGTAAGATTACTTCTTGAACCAACGCTGGCTTTAGTATAGCTGGTTTTATTTGTTGTTTTTAAATTACGAATTGAAGAAGTAATTAGAGAGGAACTTGATTAGTTAGGTGAATAGTGGTATTATAATTATAATATTTTTTTAAGGAGAGATTAGTTATGAAAAACTTATTAAATCAAAAAATACAATTTGTCTTTACTAGCCAATTTAGATAGGATTTGTACCTGCAAATTAAGCATAGGTACAGGTCCATTGATGCTTGCATCAAATGATTTGTATCTATGTTGGCTATGATTGTAAGTTTTTCATTAGTTATATGAAAAAAGCCACATAGATTATCTATGTGGCTTTTTGTTTATTATCCTAAGTCACGTGGTCTATGCCAAAAAATGAAAATATTAAATATATAGATAATAAATAAAAAATCTCTTGTAAATTTTACTTAAATAAAATAATAAATAAGCAAAGTGAGGAAAATGTGATATGAATATTAATTATATAAAAAAAATGCCTACTGAAAAGGAAATTATGGAAGAAATGCCTCTGCCCAATAATATTAAAGAGATTAAAAAAAATAGAGATATTGAGATAAGGAAAGTTTTTGAGAATAAATCTGATAAGTTTCTCCTTATAATTGGACCATGCTCAGCTGATAACGAAGGCTCGGTGTGTGAATATATAGAAAAGCTTGCAAAAGTTCAGGAAAAAGTAAAAGATTCTATCATTATTATACCTAGGATTTATACAAACAAACCACGAACTACGGGTGAAGGATATAAAGGTATGGCCTCCCAACCAGATCCAAGTAAAGAACCTGATATGGATGCAGGATTAAGGGCCATTAGAAAACTTCATATAAAAGCATTAAGTGAATATCACATGCCTGCTGCAGACGAAATGTTATATCCAGAAAATTATACATATCTTTCAGATTTATTAGGGTATATCGCAGTTGGAGCTCGCTCCGTAGAAAATCAGCAACATAGATTTACAGTAAGTGGTATTGATATGCCTGTAGGCATGAAGAATCCAACTGGTGGAGATCTAACTGTAATGCTAAATTCCATTAAAGCTGCACAGGATGGCCATACTTTTATATATAGTGGTTGGCAGGTTAAAACATCAGGAAACCCTCTTGCACATGCTGTTTTAAGGGGAGCTGTGGATTCTTATGGTAAAAATATTCCCAATTATCATTATGAAGATTTGATTAATATTGCTAGAGAATATGAAAAACAGCAACTTTTAAATACCTCTATTATTGTAGATACTAATCATGCAAATTCAATGAAGCTTTATAAAGAGCAACCAAGAATAGCTAGAGAAGTGTTAATGAGTAGGAAAGATGACTCTTTACTTAAAAAAATGATAAAAGGATTTATGATTGAAAGTTATCTGGTAGAAGGTAAACAAAATATAGGGTGTGGCACTTATGGAAAATCCATAACAGATGCATGTTTAGGATGGAAAAGTACTGAGAAATTAATTTATAATATAGCTGAATATTTATAGAAATTTTATGTAGCATAGGCTGATCATTAGATTTGCATAATTCTCCATTTAGTTCTTTAATATTAATTTAATTATGCTTAAGTTGATGACATTGGAGGTGTGGTGTGATGAAAAATGGCATTATCTCGGGGCATGCGAGCCAAAACCAGTGTTAGACAAAGGGTGGTTTACCTCGGCAGCTTCAAGAGCCATAGTTATTCACAGTAGAGCATTCTCGGATTATTGTAAAAATGAGGATGTAATCTCAAAGAATAAAGTAGTAACCACTATTAACAATATTAGTAAGAAAATGGAGTGTACAGAAACCTTACTTTAAGTGTGGATATACTCCCAGGCAATAAAGATAATATTAGTATTTTTTCAGGGCATTATAGAATTTTAACCTCTATCAGATTACCTAATGGAAGCATATTTGTGAACAAGATAACTTTCAGTTATTGTTACGTCCCCCGAGGTCGTGACATAAACTGGAAGTTTATGTTTGCTAAAAAATTGCAATTGATAATTATGGAATAAGGTGTGAATACATACAAAATATTTCTCAATGGTAGGCGTTGAGTTTGATATTCTGTTCACATGCCCCGGGGTTTATATGAGCGAAGCGAATTTGCTAAATGACAAGCTAGCTAAAAGATATTTTGTATTTTTAAACGTTTTATTAAAAACTTGTAGAATATAGGGTATAATATAGATATAAAGAATTTTATTATTAAATTAAGGATGTGGAATAAATGGGTGCTGAACGAATAAAAATAAATTTGGATTTACCCAATGATCTAATACCACTTATAGAAGATTTGGGACTATCAAAATCTTTGAATGATAATATAACAATAACAATAGCAATTGCATTATTTACTAGTAAGTCGGTGTCATTAGCTCGTGCGGCTGAAATAGCAGGAATAAATCTTGTAGATTTTATGGATTTGCTTAAAAATAAAAATATACCTTGGAATGAATATACAGAGGATGAATTCAGACTTGATCGAATTGCATTAAGAGATTTTAAGGATGAATTAGGGGATAGTAAAAATGACTAAAGTTGTATGCAATTCAAGTCCAATTGAGATTGATTGATGATAATATAAATATATAAACTATTTTTAAAAACTTATTTTTATTATGTAAGTAACAAGAAAAATAGCCTTCGTGGATAAAAATACAATGTATAGGTTATAATTTTTTATAGATCCTCATTGCAAAGATATAAGCAACAACTATTATTGCTATACACCAAGCAAGGGCAACCCAGATATCATTTCCTACTGGTTGGTTTGCCAATAAATTACGAATAGCTTCTACGATAGGCGTTACAGGTTGATTTTCTGCAAANGCACGTACTGCTGAAGGCATAGTATCTGTTGGTACAAAGGCAGAACTGATAAATGGTAAGAAGATGATNGGGTAAGAGAATGCGCCTGCACCATCTGGTGTTTTAGCAGCAAGTCCNGCAATTACAGCAATCCAAGTCAAAGCAAGTGTAAAGATCCCAAGAATTCCAAATACCGNGAGCCANTCTAAGATTCCTGCTGAAGAACGGAAACCCATTAATAATGCAACAAGTATAATCACTACTACAGAAATTCCATTAGAAATTAATGAGGTTAATACATGTCCCCATAATACTGTAGAACGAGCGATAGGCATAGAGTGAAAACGTTCAAAGATACCACGTTCTTTATCTGTAAACAAACGGTATGCTACATATGCAATCCCACTACCAATAGTCATTAACATTATACCTGGTAATAGATAATCAATATAATTTTCTGTTCCTGTTGCGATTGCACCACCAAATACATAAACGAATAATAACATAATCGCAATTGGTGTGATACTAACTGTAATAATTGTATCCATACTTCTAAAAATATGACGCATAGAACGTCCAAACATAACACTCATATCTTTGAAAAAATATTTATTTGTAGATTCCATTTATTTCTCCTCCTTTTTACCAATGATTGTTAGGAATATTTCTTCTAATGTAGGTTGTTTTTCAACATACTCAACTTTTGCAGGTGGGAATAATTTTTTCAATCCTTCTAGTGTATCTAGAGCAATGATTTTTCCTCCATGAAGAATAGCGATTTTATCTGCAAGTTGTTCTGCTTCCTCTAAATATTGAGTCGTTAAGAATACTGTAGTTCCTGCAGCTGATAACTCTTTTACAATCTTCCAAACTTCTAAACGTGCTTCTGGATCAAGACCTGTTGTTGGCTCATCTAGGAAAATAATCTTTGGATTTCCCACAAGACTCATTGCGATATCAATTCTTCTTTTCATACCTCCAGAGTAAGTACCCACTCTGCGGTTTGCAGCCTCTGACATACCAAAACGATTAATTAACTCATCTGCTACTTGATTTGGATTTTTAAGATGTCTAAGTTTTGCTATCATTTGAATATTTTCACGTCCAGTCAAAATTTCATCAATAGCAGCAAACTGACCAGTAAGACTGATAGAACCTCTAATCTCCCCTGGATTTTTTTCAATATCAAAACCATTGATCACAACACTTCCAGCATCTGCTTTAAGTAAAGTAACCATGATTCTAATCATCGTTGTTTTTCCGGATCCATTGGAACCTAGTAATGCAAAGATACCTCCCTGCTCTACTTCAAAATCTACTCCTTTGAGTACTTCTACATCTTTGAAAGATTTCTTTACCCCTTTAATTTGTATGATATTTTTTTTCATTTTCTTTTCCTCCTCTACAATATAGTAACATTACTCAAATCTGCGTCTAATCCTTTCAATGCAGCTTGAGTAGTTATCATAAAAAAAGAGCCGACAACTGTGATTTCACTCACATGTTATCGGCTCTGCGTCTTAGCGTCTGGCTCTTTAATAACTGATATATTCAGTTGTTTTACATTGATTATCGTTTCCTGTTTACACTTGGGACAAAATAGTGGGAAGTTTTCAAGCACTGTATCATCACGTATCTTGACCCTTGTTTTGTTGCCACAGACCGGGCATAATATCCACTCGTATTTACACACTCTACCATCCCTTTTACTTTGTTTTATCCGTAACCTTTTTCATGGCCTTGTTAACTTCTTTGTCAACAGATTCTTGATAGATGTCAGCGTAAGTTTTTGAATCTTTGATTAGATCGTCGCAGAAAGCCGCTACGTCACTGCCCGTCACTCCGAGCACGTCTTTCCCCAAGGCCGCGCCCTCTTCAAAAAGATCGATAATCCCCGAGAGTAAACCTATCCCGTCGGTTAGCTCAACAGGGCCGACCTTAAAGAGATATTTTTGAATCTCTTTATAAACAATCTGATAATCTTTCGGGAGCGCTTTGACACGCGCCACGTGCGCTCGCCACTCTTTTTTGCCTTCGATGATATCTTGTATTCTCATTTTATCCTCCTATTCTCCTAATTTTTTAGCGATATTATTGTTGAGTTGCTTGCGCCACTTGTCGCGAAAAGACTTTCCCCCTTCTTCGCCGGCCAGCGCGCAGCAGAAGCCTTTGATATCGTCACCCAAAACCTCTTCTACACTCTGACCGTCCGCAGCCGTTTCTTCGAGCAGGCCAAGCACACCGTCAAGAATTGGCATGAGGTTGCGACCGGTGAAATCTGTGTGCGGCCAAAGATTAGCCTTAATTTTTTCCCATGCCGCTTGATAATCAGCCGGTAGCTTTTTGGCTCGCGATTCAAAAGTTTTCAATTCTTTAGTCATGTCGCTTCCCGTAATTTTTTCCCAAAAATTCATTTTTTCTTCTCCTTTAACTCGTTAATTTTTGATGATACAAATTCCCATCTTTCCCAGAACCTCCTCAGCTCCTCACGCCCCGCGTCGTTGAGCTTGAAAAACTTTCGCGGCGGTCCCATATCGGATGGTTTTTTTTCTATGTCCACGAGTTTATTCTTCTCAAGCCGCACCAAAATGGTGTAAACTGTCCCATCCACAACGTCTGAAAATCCGAGGGCATTCAGCCTCCTAGTAATCTCGTAACCATATATTTCCTCATGGCTGATGATTTCAAGAACAGAGCCTTCCAGTACACCTTTTAGCATTTCTGTAATATTTTCCAAATGGATCACCTCTTCACTATCTAGTATTACCGATATTCAGTATAACTTACTACTACTATATAGTATCACGTAGTAGTAGCGGTGTCAATATGATATATTTATTTTTTTAAGTTTATTTTTACCAATGAGATTTATAATAATACTAAAGATGATAACAAGCACCTTATAATATAAGTCCATGCCATTGCATTTCTAAGCATGATATTTGAACCGATTTATTACTCTGGAATTATTTATAATATGAAGCCGAAATAACCTATCTTAACAAGGAATCCATAGAAAAGTCTATTAAGACACTAAACTAAAAAAAAATGTTAAAAAGAGTTGGAATGTGGCGAAGAGGATGGTAATATATAAGTAATATTCTAATTCTTTGTAATAAATTAACTAAGGGAGGATTTAATGTTTAGAGAAATATCATACAACCAGGTTAAAGGTAGTCTCAAAACTGGGGATTTAATTTTGTTTCATGGCGTACAACAGGTTAGCCAGTTAATTGAAATCATAGAATGGTCAGTTTGGTCTCATATCGGTGTAGTGGTCTTGCCAAAGGATATTGGCATGAGTGGTGAGGAACCACTTTTTTGGGAATCAACGTCCTCTAGTGATGGAATTGAAGATGTAATTATAGGAAAGCCTAAAGAGAGTGGACCAATGTTGTTGTCACTAGCAGAGAGAATCCAAGTGGACTTGGATAAACAATATGATACCCATTTTAAGGTGAAGTATTTAAATCGTTCACTCACCCAACTTGAACTGCAACAGCTGAAAGATTTTATCTATAAGGCACATGACCGTGGATTTCCGACCACAGAAAATTTATTGAAATACTATATAGAAGGCAAAAATTTCAATGTGTCATCACCTGATACAGATGTGTTTTGTAGCCAGCTAACTGCAGAAACATTTATGGAAATGAGTTTTATTTCTACAAAATATGTTCCAAATGGATATTGCCCGGATGACTTTAATAAATGTGACAACATGCCCTCATTGAAGCCGTTTTACTTCACTGATGGGGCTAGATTGAAATAAGTAGGGATAAACTTATGAATAAGAAATTATTATTAATTGTTACTTTTGTATTAGTACTGATCCTTCAGATCACGGGGGTAGTATTTTCCAATAAATCAACGAAGCTTAAGCCACCTAAACCTGTTGATGGCGTTTTGGATTTGAGCAATTGGTCCTTCGAGGATAACGGAATCGTAAGATTAGATGGACAGTGGTCCTTTTACTTTAATCAATTCCTGACCCACCAGGATTTTGAGAAGGGCGTTGATGTTGTGCCAACTCCAATTGCTGTACCTAGCACCAAAAAAAGCATGGAATTGTCCAAGCCAATTGCTGAAAACAAATTCTATGGTACCATGAGGTTAGTGGTTAAGCTACCAGATAAAACCAAGGCTTATGGACTAAGGACTGACATTGTATTGACATCATTTAAGCTCTTTATTGATGGCAAGCTAGCTGGTGAAGTAGGGAAAATCGGGACCAATGGAAAGAATAGTGTTCCTTTTTATAAGCTACTAAGTACATATTTTAATCCACAAAGTAATGAAGTTGAGTTGATTTATAATACCTCAGATTTTTATGCAGGAGATTGCTCAATTGTAGCACCTAGACTTGGTTTGGCAAGTCAAATTTCCAAAGAAGGGCAAATGGGCTTAGGAAGGGATCTTTTTCTTTTTGGCATGTTACTCATCATGGGAATTTACCATTTAGGGCTTTATATCATGAGACCTAAAGATTGGGCGCCGCTTTATTTTAGTATTTTTTGCCTACTATTTGCACTTCGAATGTTAATGGTAGGGGAACGTTTTCTACCAAGTATTTTTGAAATTGATTTTTCTATTTACACACGCACGGCTTATCTTTGTGTATTTGTTGGATTCGTGGCTTTGTGTGGATTCTTATACTATGCCTTAGAAGGGTTATTTGCTAAATGGTTTATTAAAGTTAGTGTTTCCCTGGGAGTTATATTTGGTCTTTTAGTTTTGTTAGTGCCGTATAGTATTTTTGATAAATTATTGATTATTTACGCTATATTTGGGTTTTCTTTAATAGCATATGCTATTGCTCGGCTGTTGGTTGGCGTATTGAAAGGTTATCCTTTTGCAAGCATTGTTTTGCTTGGTTTTGCTTGTTTGGCGGTAACTTTTGTTAACGATTTTATTTATCAAGTGACACTTGCTAATAAGACCTCGCTTATTCCACTAGGCGTTGCAATATTTACGTTTACCCAGGCATACACATTGTCTGCAAGATTTTCCAATGCTTTAACGAATTCTGAGCAGCTATCTCTGGATAAGCAGTCTATTTTGTCAGAGTTGAAGCATGTGAATATCAATCTTGAGTCAATTATTGAGGAACGGACTGCGGATTTGCAGAATGCTCTGGAGGAAATGGAGATTATGTCAAAAACAGATTATCTTACAAAGCTGCCGAATCGACGTCTCATGCTTCAAAAAACAGATCAATTGATTGAACAAAATAAAGACTTTTTCATTGCGTTGGTAGATATTGATCATTTCAAAGACATTAATGACACCTTTGGACACGAAAGTGGAGATGAAGTTCTAAAAAAGATATCGGCAGTGATGAATTCAGCTGTTGGTAATGATGGTATTGTGGGACGATGGGGCGGCGAGGAATTCTTGATTGTATTAATGAATGATCAGCCGGAAGCTATCCTTAAAAAGGCAAATGCAATAAGGCAGGCAGTAGCAGATTGTAGATATGAAGGAATAGATAAAAATATTACGATTACTATAGGTTTGTGCCAATACTCAGATCAGTATTCCATGGATGCTACTATCGCTAATGCGGATGAGGCCCTCTATCAAGGCAAAGTCAATGGAAGAAATCAATGCAAATTTTTTGAGGCGTAGATAATACAAAAAATCTCCTGCGATTAAATAATATATCCTTTAAAAAATTTTTCAGCACTTTGTTTACAATAGCAAGAGGCTCCGAGACCTAAAAATTCCCAGGTACAAGCATTTAATTAAAGTAAAATTTAATTAAATGCTTTGTTGTTTATGTTTGCTATCAATTTTAAGATACAGTCACATAGAATTTTAGTGTGACTGTATCTTAAAATTAAGTTATTTGTTTTTCCAATATTTTTCTGCTTTATTCTCCATTTCTTCAAGTCGAGTATAGTAATCTGGAAACTCTTCCAAATGTGCAAGTGCAATTTTTCCTGTAATTAATGGGTCGTTGTCTGTAACATTTGTATCTGGAGTTATTATGCCATGTTCAAGCTCAACCATCAATCCCATCCTAAATTGTTCTACATTGAATTTGATCCAGCTTATTCCAATATTTTCGCCAATTTCCTTAGCTTGTTCACTAGTAAACACTTTTTTTTCTACCATGTAAATCACCTCCGTTAGAATATTATCTGTTTAATATAACATTTATATCGTGATATTTCAACATTTTCCGACAATTACTTTTATTCCATTAAGTCACTATGAGTTAATTTCATCTTTCCTATATACCTGGAAAACACTTACGCCTACTACACTAAGCAATGGATACTTTGACACTCTATAATATAAGGATATGCTAATAGCACATTATATATATAGGCTACTAGCCCATTTGTTATTTGCATTTATGTGTGTACAATGAACTATAATTTACTAAACTAAATAATAATAATTACTATTTGGTAGGCATTTGTATTTGGAAAAGTAGTTACAAATTAAAATTATGAACAATCCTAAGTAAATTTTATATGTAGAGGTGGTAATTATGGTTGAAAAATTAAGAAGTTCTATTTTATTTAAATATATAGAACAACTAATATTTAGATACAAGGATGATGATTTACCTTCAATGAGTGCACAAATTACATATTACTTAATTTTAGCTTTTTTTCCTTTTTTACTATTCTTAATTAACCTTATAAGTTTTACTCCGCTTTCAAATGAAATATTGATTACAAACTTTAATACGTTTCTTCCAAGTGGAACAGGTGTTTTAGTGAAAAATGTGGTTGTACAGACTTTGCAATCCAAAAGTACAACTCTTTTACTTTTGGGGATGATAGGAAGTCTTTGGGCTGCTTCTAAAGGAATAGCTGCTATTACAAAAGGTCTAAATAAAGCCTATGATATAAAGGAAAACCGTAATTTTATTAAACTTAATTCTATAGCTCTTATATCAACCATTGGGGTAACAATTATGATAATATTTTCATTTATTATGATAGTATTTGGAAAACCTATAGGAACTTATATGTTTGGGCTCGTAGGAGCAAAGGCATTGTTTAATATTATCTGGTCCTTCTTAAGATATGGAATTCCGCTTAGTATAATGTTTATTACGTTTTCTTTAATATATATGTATGTGCCTAATAGAAAATTGAAATTTAATAATGTTATAGTAGGTACTATTTTTACAACATTTGGTTGGATTACTACTTCTGTGATGTCTAGATCAAGCTTAAATATGATAGAGGTAAAGGTTTAGCCTTTACAAAAATTTTATAAGTATAGGAGGTAACAACATGTATTCAGTTAAAAAGGTAGTAAAAGCTATGAATAAACAAAAGAGAAAGGAAAGGGCTAGAAATTTAGCATTAGCATCAGCAATAGGTGCTGCATCAGGAGCGATTATGGCATTGTTTATTGCTTCTAAATCCGATAGTATAAATAATTCACTTAGTCAAATTAAAAAAAAGGTAGTAGATACAGTAGAGATAGGTAAAGAAAAAGTAGATGAACTCGTTAAGGAAAGTAAAAATATTTTAGAAGAAAGAAAAAATGATATAAAAGAAATAAAAGGTAAACTAGAAGATAAGTTTGAAGATGCTAAAATTGATATTGTGGAAGGCATAGACAAGCATTACGATAGTAAAAATATAATAGAAAATTTAAAAGAATAAAAGGTAATTATATGGCATTTACAATATCATTAAATTATGTTCAGATTATAAGTGAACTAGTTAAAACAGGAATAAACTATTTATCAAAACAAAAATAAATAGAAGAGATTCAAAAGGGAGGAAAAAACAATGAGCAGAATTATTATGAAAGATGGTACGGAGATCTATTATAAGGATTGGGGAACAGGACAGCCTGTAGTATTTAGTCACGGATGGCCACTAAATTCAGATAGCTGGGAGTCTCAAATGATGTTCTTGGCTTCAAAGGGATATCGTTGCATTGCTCATGATCGTCGTGGACACGGACGCTCTAGCCAACCGTGGAATGGCAACGAAATGGATACCTATGCAGATGACCTCTCGGAGCTTATGGAAAAGCTTGACCTAAAGGATGCTGTTCTAATCGGTTTTTCTGCTGGTGGAGGCGAAATTGCCCGCTATATAGGTCGACACGGCACCAAACGTGTGGCTAAAGCCGCTTTAATCTCTGCTGTACCACCACTTATGCTAAAAACAGAGTCCAATCCAGGAGGCCTTACAATAGATGTGTTTGATGGCATTCGTAGTGGCTCCATGGCAGATCGCTCGCAGTTTTACAAGGATCTGGCAAGTGGTCCGTTTTTCGGTGCTAACAGGCCTGGTTCTAAAGTCTCTCAGGGTATGATTGACTCATTCTGGCTTCATGGTATGCAGGCTGGTCACAAGAACACCTATGATTGTATAAAGGCATTCTCAGAGACGGATTTCACGGAAGATCTGAAAAAATTCAATATACCAACTCTGATTATTCACGGGGACGACGATCAAATTGTGCCCATGGCCGCCTCTGCCATCCTATCATCAAAGAGGGTAAAGAAAGCATTTTTTAAAATTTATGAGGGTGCACCTCACGGACTTATATACACTCATAAAGATAGGCTCAACACCGATCTACTGGAATTCTTGAAGATGTAAGCCTTTTACAGTAGCAATGTAAGTGAACTGATTAAAAACTAGGTGGGAAAAAGTTATACAAATATAGGAGATAATATTAAGTAGGTTATAATATTAAACAAATTAAGAGGAGTTGTTTTTATGGTTAAGTATGTTTGTTTAGCATGTGATTATAATTACGATCAAGAAAAAGGAGATCCAGATGGTGGAATAGCAGTAGGCACTAATTTTAAGGATCTTCCTGCCGATTGGGTTTGTCCAGAATGTGGAACAGAGATGATAGAGGAGAGAAGTTAAAACTAACTTAGTTAACCTGGAAGAAAATGACTATATTTAAGAATTTTGTTGAATTTTGTCGTAAAATATGGTATGATACTTAATATAGATTAGTAGAATGCTGTGACGAATTGGTTGTAAAGACCGTGATATAAATAGTAATTCAAAAATAAAAGGGAGCGTGAATTGTATGTTAGGTTTAATTGGTGGAGTAGTTGTCATAATTATAATACTTAAAGTCCTCCATATTTTTTAGTATTTTATTAATCAATAACTAAAAAACACAATAAGCGAAAGCAATAAAAAATAAAGAGAGATTTTAAAAAAAGTATAATACATTAAACTATAACCTATAGACTAGACACTTAAAAAAGTATTTAGCTTATAGGTTTTTTTATTTATTATAACGTACAGAAATAAGAAAAGAGAAATTTAGAAAACAAGCTAGTTTGGAGGCGAAAATGAAAATTGATAAAAAATTATTACAATACTGCTTATATTCCACGGTTACAATACTTCTAATATACATTGGTATAGCAATTTTAAATAATATAGGAGGTATACTTTCTTTATTATTCAGCACATTAGGGAAAATTATTGGAGTTCTGAAACCGCTTCTTACTGCACTAGTGATCGTGTACTTATTGAAACCATGTGTGAACATTGTACAAAATTTTCTTGAAAAGAAAGAAATATTAAAAAAACAAGCTTCTAGAAAATTAGTGGGAATTTTAGCAGTGTATGTATTGATATTAGTTGGTTTTATAGCTACCATTATTGGAATATATATAATGATTGGTGGAAAATTTTCTAAACATATGAACATAGCTAATATGACGTTAGACATCACTGATTATTTAAAGAATTCAGCATCGTCAGTTAATTCTAATGTTGATAAATTAGAACAATCAAATATTTCAATACTAGGAGGGTTAAAAGATAAGATTAACCAAATTATAAACTATGTGCGATCGTATTTTTTTACAAGTATAGGGGTAATGGTAAATTCTATTGTATCTATAGGCTCCAACATAGCTTCATTTATTATAGCTATAGTATTAAGCATTTATATAATACATGATTCTAATTATTTTATGAATTTATGGAATAAAATTTTTAATCTTATATTCGCGAAAAGTAAAGCAGGAGTTAGATTTAAAGAAATATTATGCATTATAGATGATACCACTCATAATTACATAAGAGGGCAATTACTAGAGGCTTGTTTTGTAGGAGTCTTATCAACAGCTATACTGTATTTTATTGGAATAGATTATGCTTTAATAATAGGGGTCATTTCGGGTATTTGTAACATGATACCATTTATTGGAATGCTTGTAGTTCAACAAATTGATAATAACTTATTGGCACCTAAAGTTATTGGAAATAGTGTGGGATTACATCCAGTATTTATTATGCTNGCAATTATTATAGGTGGAAATGTAGGTGGACTTATAGGGATGCTGATAGNTGTNCCTGTTGTTGCTTCTATTAAAATAGTACTTAGTAAGTGGTATACTTCTCATATGGAGCGNTCCACTACCTTATAACTAAAAAAGAATTAAAGTAAATCTTTGTTAAAATAATTTAAATAATATGAAGGAGTCATAAACTTTAAAAGAAAGTTTATGACTCC
>JGI24142J45722_1001151_pt1 | contig 13450 bp, 12 predicted proteins | sample BarGraIncu00431A_FD_45722 | JGI IMG/M metagenome (IMG submission 45722) | reverse complement strand
ATACTATTTACAGTACTATCATATCAGAAAAGGAATCTTGTGGAAAATACTGCTCATTCTTATTTGATGAAATCTGTTAATTCTAGTTTAACAGTTACAATAACAAGAGAATAAGTATCATAATCAAATTTAGAGGGTATATTCATTCCTAATATGACATAGTTGTTATGAATCATAGGTTCTTCTGATTTAAAACCTACCATCGAGTATAATAATCTCAGCTCTCGATTTTTTTCGGTACTATAATAACGAGCCTTTAATGTTTTATATCCTTTCTCTAAACTGCTGTTCAGTATAAAGTGAAGTAGATTTTTGCCTATTCCTCTTCCTTCGACTTTACAAGAAATGGCGAATAAATTTACTTGTCGAATTGAATCCCTATTTTCGAGGGCCGCTATGCCAACTATGCCATAATCACCAAAACGATCTTGCAATTCGCAAACATATAAATCTTTATCATCTCTGATAATATAGTTTTCCAAATCAAGAGCATTCAATCTTTCATGTGTAGCATTAAATTGATTTGTTCTTTGAGTTAATTCTGCAATTCTAGGTAAATCATTAGTATTTGCATTTCTAATATTTAAGATTATCTTACATTCTCTTAGAAAGTCTTCCCTGTTGCCTAAATATTCTTTTTCTGCGACTTTTCTCTCAGAGATTAATTTATATAATAGAGTTCTATTGATGCTTTCATACGTATTTAACGTACCATCATTTCCAACAATATCAAGTACCTTTTCATAATCTCTCGCTAACAAAGTTTTTACTTGTGGCAAATAATAATTAACCTGAGCTAGTTCGAACTCAGAATTATCAATAAACAAAACAGAATCAAGATTTATATTTAGTTCTTCCGTGATTTTTTTTATACTTATACATTTTGAATTAAAATCAAATTGAGGTATAACGAAATACTTTTCTATGTTAAATTTACTAAGTGCCTCGATTGCTTCTTTTCTATGATTCCTACTAACTATGCTGTTAATAATACCACCGGACATAAGTTTATTCAGAATCTCATCTAAATTATCCATTAATGTCAAATCGTTCATTTCATCAATAGATCCATCCCATATAGTACCATCTAAGTCCCAAATAATGCATTTAATCATTTTTTTCACTCTCCCTTATACTTTAATTAAATATCTTCATTAACATAGATTATTATCTATATATAGTCAAATCAAATTTACTATACTATTTACTTGTTATCTAAACTGTATGCTAATCCCAATAATAGACGAATAAATATAAACTATAAATAGCAATATTCTATACTCAATTATGTTCTCTGGAGATATCTAAAAACATTAATAATCTTCCATTATTAAAAAGATAAAATACTCCACATGCTGAAGAAGTATTGTTATACTAATACTGCTTATACTTAAAGATGATCATGCACTAAACTCCACAAATTTTCAATCAAAGTGGGTATATTCTTCAGATGCATTTGTTATATCTCTTATTTCCCCACAATTTATTTCAAATACTTTATTAGCATAAAGTATTGTATTAGGCCTATGAGCAATTATAATAACAATTTTATCCTTAAAGTAATATAGTATATTAGTTAGTATTTTCTTTTCTGTTAAAATATCAACAGCCGATGTGGATTCGTCTAATATAAGAATCTCAGGATTTCTTATTATTTCTCTTGCTAACACAATTCGCTGCTTTTGTCCACCAGATATATTCAATCCTCCTGACCCAATAACGGTATCATATCCATCATTTAAAGAGAGAATAAATTCGTATATATCAACTATTTTTGAGGCTTCAACAATATCTTCCATTTTAACATTAGCTTTATCTAATACAATGTTATCATATATTGACATATTAAATAGAAATGGTTCCTGAGGAACATATCCAATCAAATTTCTTAGTACATTTAAATCCAAGTCAGTTATGTTAACGCCCCCTAACTTAATAACTCCTTTCTTCGCATCATATAATCTTATTAATATTTTAGACAATGTACTCTTTCCTGCACCACTAACTCCTACCAATGCAACTATATCATTAGGGTATAAATCAAATGAGATATCATTCAATACATCATCATCATCATTGTAGCTAAAAGTAACATTATTAAATTTTAGACTTAAATCTTCCGATACTACCTTAACTCCGGTTGCATTTTCTGTCTCTCTGTTTAATATTTCGTTTATCTTTTCTATTTGTATAATTGACTTTTGAAATGAAAAAACGATATTAGTTATTTGCAATATACGACCATGTACAATCATTGTATAGCTCATTAGAGCCCAGATATCCCCTGCTTCTAATGTCCCATGTACCACCCTCCAACCACCATAAACTAATATTAAACCAGTAGAGATTTCTGGTATAGAACCCGTTAAAAAATTTGCAAGTAAATTTGTTTTGCATAGTTCCAGTCTTATATTAGATAATTGAATTGCAATCTTTTCGTATATATCCATAAAAAACTTTTCTAATGCATATGCTTTAGTAGTTTCTATACCTTGAATAACTTCGCTAATATTATTTGCTACAATAGCTACATTCTGTCTCTCCTCTTTTGTATTCTCTTGTATCTTAGGAGCAAAATATTTAGTTAAAGCTAATGTAAATGGATCAATAACAAAAAATGATATAATAGCTATCTTCCAGTCTATAAGAAATGTAAGATATGCTGCCCCTATAAACGTAAATGTAAATAATCCTACGCTACTGATAATATTATCTATCAAGTCTGCAATACCTTCTATATCACTTGTAAATCGTGTTACATTATCTCCTATCTTTTCTCCAGCTAAAATTTTCATTGGCAATTTTATTAAATGAAATATAGCATTTTTGCCAAAAGTTACTCTAATGTTGTTTCTATACTTTAATTTCATAAGATCCGCTGCATTTAATCCTAGATATGATATGATTCTAATTAATACTACTAATAAGCCAAACCATAAAACTATCCTGTACCTGTCTGTCCCCTTACCCATTTCGTTAATTGCTATTCTAGTTAAATTTCTATGATATAGTGATAAAAATGCTGATGCAATTGTAAAAATAAATGCCATAATGATATGTTTTAGATTATCCTTTGCACATTTTAATAATAAGTTAATCCATTCTTTTTTTGCCTTAATAATGTAGTCATCTCCTCTCTATCCATTTACCATACCACATATTTAATATACCTGACTTATCAAATAATATGACATCATTAGGAGCTTCAATATATTTAATAAATTCATTTAAATAGCAATAACTAAACTTTTCAACCTCATTTGAATTTTCTATTAGTTGACTAAGCATATCTCTAGTTTTTTCAATATCTTCCAAAACACCTAGGTATCGTGCTGGAGAATATACTGTTTCATAGCAATCGAGTCCTCCAGTTACTAAAATAGATCTCCATTCTGTATTTTTTTTGAAAATATGATCAATACCTTGTAGTTCTATTAAGCTTTTCCACTCTTTTTCCGTCTTCAACTTTTTTGTGATATAGAGCCTTATCACTTTAGATAGTAAATTTAAATCATCTTTTGTAATCATGCTATCTACATTATCTATTTGATTACCTACATATTCAGGTATTAAAATCTGAACTGCCGACACTGGTATATATTGGTTGCAATTATTCAATAGCTGTGAAAATTCCTGTAATGATTTTCTGTGAATAAGTGCTTTCATTTTAAAAGGAATATTATTCGCTCTGCAAATATTAATTGCACTTATAATATCGTCATATGCACCCTTTCTACGAACAAATTCGTCATGTACATTTCCTATCCCACATAATGTAAAGCTAAATCCTTTTACTCCTATTGAATAAAATTTATTTATTATATTTAATTTTTGCAATGATATCATTCTACCATTAGTGGGCATATATTCTAAAACTGTTGCTTTATATTGCTTTACAAGAGATGAAATTTCATTGAATTTTGTAATATTACCGGGTTCCTTATGGATGTGAATAAATAAATTATCATAATATTGTTTATCTTGATTTGCACGACTTATCATTGATAATGCATCATTTGCCTCTGCAGAACTTAGTATCTTGCCCCAAGGGATCGCTCCTGCGTAACAATGCTTACATGAGTTTTCACAGTCAGCTAAATTTAACGATACATATAGAGTTCTTAATTGCTGCATATACTCGTTCTCCTCTTTAAAATTTTATTACTTATATTTAATATAGCCGTAAAGGATTTTACCTATATTAATCATAAGTTACATAAATGTTATAAAAACATTCCGCTACTTGATACCCTAACTATTAGGGGTATGAAGAACATAGCTGCAACCAGAAGCAATAGGAAAATTTCAGATTTCATTTGAGCGTACTGGTCTAAAAATACTTTTTTAAGGATTCTATACCAAGTTCCAAATCACTTTTCTCCATAACTTTTTCAATAGTTCCACTTTTCAATTCTTCTGACAAGTCTAAAATATCAGTTAAAGTTTTATATGATTGTTTTACCTGTTTCTGTAGCCTGCATATTTCAATTTGTTGAATAGGCTTCAAATATTCTTCCTTTTCCCATTTTAAAAGCTGTTTTTCAAATACCCGGGTAAAATCAAGTTGTTCTGTATAAACTTTTATTGTACGTTGTACAATTGGATCATTCAAAACATAAGGCTTATTACGAGCCTCCGAGAGTGTTATATACTGTTCTTTAGCATCTATTAACTGACTGTCTATTAAATTTGCGATCATTGACATGTTTTTAATAGGTTGCCAATTTGGTTGTAGTTTACTATTCATAAACAATTTATCCTTTCGTCAAATATTTCATAATAACATTCTTTAAAGCCTTACGCAGACTCATTATATTGGGAAATTATTAATTACTTCTATGTCACCTTTCGAAAGTTCCTATAATGTCAAGAGTAGGAACTTTTTTTAAGATTAGCTTACCATATGACTCTAAAATACTCAATAAAATGCTTTAAATACACCTAAGTTCAAGTTCCAAAATAAGATTCGGAACTTTCATATATGGAAAATTAGAAATTTCCTATTGCTTCTGGTTACAGCTATGTTCTTCATACCCCTAGTACTGATGATAACGGGTAATGCCGGAGAAGGAAAGGAGAGTAACATATGAAACAGCTTAAAAGGGAAACATTGCCCGGACTTAGAACCGGAATAACAGTGAGAACAAAACTTGCAAGCATAGCACAGGTAGCTAGAAAAGACAAAGATGCAAAATTCTGTTCATTAGCTTATTTAATGAACATGAATACATTAAAAGAATCTTTTAAAAGATTGAATAACACTGCATCTCCTGGTATTGATAAAGAAACTAAAGAAAGCTATAAAGTACATTTGGATGAAAATGTGAGTAACTTACTAACGAAATTAAAGAAAGGTTCGTATAAACCTCAACCAGTAAAAAGACAGTATATACCCAAGGCAGGAAGCAATAAAATGAGACCTCTTGGTATTCTTGTCTTGGAAGATAAAATAGTACAAGGTGCTTTAGTTATTATTCTGCAAAGTATTTATGAAGAAGATTTTCTTCCTGTATCATTTGGGTTTCGACCCAATAAAAGTTGTCATGATGCATTAAAAAGTCTAAGCAATGACATAACCATGAAGAAGGTTAACTACATCGTAGATGCTGATATCAGAGGTTTCTTTGACCATGTAGACCATGAATGGATGATGAAATTCCTAAGGCTTAGGATAAGTGATAGTAAAATACTTGCCCTTATCATAAGGTTTTTAAAGGCAGATATACTTGAAAAAGGAAAATTCATTGAAACCACAGAAGGCGTAGCTCAGGGTGGAAGTTTGTCCCCACTTTTAGCAAATATATATTTGCATTACACCCTTGATTTATGGTTCACAAAGGTAGTAACTAGACGTTGTAAAGGTGGATGCTATTTAACGAGGTAGGCAGATGATAGTGTAGCATGTTTTCAATATGAAGATGATGCGAAAGCATATTATGAAGCATTAAAAGGTAGACTATCAAAATTTGGACTTAGTATAGCAGAAGAAAAGACTAAAATTATTGAATTTGGTAGATTTGCAGAAGAAAGAATAAAACGAAAAGGAGGAAAGAAACCAGAAACATTTGAATTTCTTGGGTTTACGCATTACTGTGGTAAGAGCAGAAAAGGAAATTTCAAATTAAAATGGAAAACATCCTCAAAGAAATTTCGAGCCAAAGTTAATGACTTTAGTAAATGGATTAAAGAAAATAGGAATCTTCCACTAAGTTTAATATGGGAAAAGGTAAATCAAAAATTAAGAGGACACTATAATTACTATGGTGTCAGTGATAATTGGGATAGCTTACTGAAATACAAGAGGCAAATCATAAAAGCAATGTATTACTGGTTAAAAAGGAGAAGTCAACGAACTACACTAAACTGGGATAAAATAGTCAAATTATTAGAGCATTACCCACTAATAAATCCTAAACCTAATTCTTTAGTTAATCTTAATCCTGCCTATGTGTAAATAGGTTCATATGGGGAGCCGGATGCCTTAATTGGGCACGTCCGGTTCTGAAAGGGGCGGTATCTGTGAAGATTACCGTCTACTTACCTATTAATAGGCCACATGTTTGAAGTAATGTGAACTGCCCTCTGTCTACTTGACAGGGGGCAGTTCATAAATCAATGAATATGGCTTGTTTTAAAATCATTAAATAGTATGGAGGTTTTTTTAGCACGAATCGTTGCCGTACCCCTAGATGAAATAAAACTCGCAGAGCCACATGAAGTTGAACCTTTATTATTAGGTCTTATTGAGAGTTATAATGCTAAAAAGACCACAAGCATTAATTTACATGAATTGTCTTACTTTCATAGTAATTTTGAGAAAATACATCCATTCCAAGATGGTAATGGCAGAATAGGAAGGTTTCTTTTACTTAAGCAATGTTTAGAAAATAATATTGATTTAATAGCTATTGATGAAAAATACAATAAAGAATATAGGGATGCTCTATATGAATCTCAATTAAATCAAAATTATAATAACCTTATTGAGATTTTTAAAAAATGTCAAAATTATATAAAATCTAAAGAAGAGATTATCTTTTCAAGTAATGAGGCATTAAAGAAATTAAAAAGATAATATCCAAAAACTCACCTGAGCTCAGATGGGTTTTTTAATATTATTTTTTCTATCAGTTTGCGTTCCAGGTTTCCTCTTCGTAAACTTCATACTCGTTTTTTTAGTAACCTTTGAAGCCAGGTCTTTTCTTTTTTGGGGTTATGTTCTTCTTTTTGTAACTGCATATTTTCTCTAACCTTTATAAATTTATCATCTAATTCGGTTATATGTTTTAATAGAAGTGGTTGCGAACAATACCTGTGTATTTTGATGAAGACCCTCGGCTTTACCTAACGCTGTAGTTAGATCTTTTATTTGATTATTTTTAATTTTTAACTGTTCTTTTAAGGTGTTTATATAGTCAATTTTAATATTAAAACCCTCTTTAATTAAATTAAAACCCTGTTCTGTAACGTAGATGACGCCTTGTTTTTTTGCTTAAATGTATCTCTAATTCTTTTGCCTATCCCGCCAAAAAGGTATATTAGTAGATTATATAGAAAAAAAGCATTGCTGCCTTTTAAAGTTGATGAACGATAGTTGAATATTTCGAATTAATTTTCAATTATATTCTCGGAAATTTTCAGATGGACTACCATAACTCTTTAAAAAATAAAAACAAATGAAAGCCCCATTGTATTTAGGGGGCTTTCATTTGTTTTTATTTTTTTATAGCAGTCATTGCTATAAGCGTAAGATAACCTTCGGAATCTGCATCATGAAGATCAAAATCAGCTGTTGATCTCCATAGTTCCTTACCTTCTTGGATGGTCTCTGCATAGGTGACATCAACTATATCAGTTTTTCTCCACAATTCACGCCACCATTTGGCACTGTGAAAACTATACATGTTTGGCTCCCAACATGATTTCATACCTTCAGGTAATCCATTACTAAATTCTCTTGAAAGACCAGGGCTGACGATTCCTAATTGACCGCCCGGTTTCACCAACCTAGAATAGTAGTTAGGAAGATAAATTTCATCTGTACCAAAATAATGATATGCATCAATACTGATGGCCGCATCAAAATAATTTTCAGCATAGGGTAATGCATGAGCTTCTGCACGAATTGGAAATACCTTATCATCTACTCCCATTTCAACAAAGCGATGATAATTATCAGTGGGGCTTATCCATAAGTCATTTGCAAATACAGTTACACCAAATTCTTTGGCAAGAAATATTGATGTCAAACCCCTACCACAGCCCATATCTAATACACGCATACCTGGCTTTAAATCCATCTTTTCGCAAAGAATCTCTATAAGCCACATAGCATTTGGTCCAGGCATTTTGTTTTCTTCAAAAAACTTTCCATAATTAGTATAATATTTTTTACAGCGTTCAAAATTTCTCATTATTAATACTCTCCTTTGATATGTTATTCTTTTTTAATTAAACCAATTTAAGGTGATAAAAGAATAACACGCAAAGCGATAATATATTCAAATAGTATCTTAGGCGTGTTATTCAAAAATCACCCTTAATACACTGCTCTTTTTGCTCATCATAAAAACACATCCTTTCAGTAATTAATGTTTTAATAATACCATTTATTACACTGTAATACAACTAATACCAATATGTTTATCCTTCCATAATAAGCATTTGATATGTTTTAGATGATATATTTTCAGTATTATTCGTAGTTTACATTTTAATTGGAATTATTTGTTTTCTAAATGCTTATTTAATAGGTTTCAAAAAAAGATAAATACAATATAATTTTCATTATGTTGTATGTTTTTTATCGCTTAGAACTGTAAAATTCTCATATGGAATATATGTTATATATAGTATAATTAAGTATATAAGTTAATTCGGATTTGTTAAATAATGTGTATTGATTGGAGAAGAAAATGAAAAAAATATTAAAAGAAAATTTAATAATTAGGAATTCTTTTAAACTACCATTTTCAGGTGGTGAAATATGGGGTGAAGAATTAGATGGATTGAACATTTACACAGATGTTGTAATAGATAAATTCTTGAGAGATATGGTAACTATCAGAAAGCAGTCCTCTCCAGGTTTAATAGCAATCCATCTCAATGAAACTTTAGTGGTAGAAAGCTTGGTTAATATTATTGTTACAGAACTAAAAAAAGCAGAAAACTCAATACAAAAGGTGGTTTTTGTTGGACTTAATCGTACTTCTCAAAAACTAATGAAATCTTCAATAGAAATAGTATGTGTTTCTTTTGCATATGCTTTCATTAACGATTATGAGAAAGCAAAAGGGTGGTTAATAAATAAAAAGAGATAACGTTATAGAAATCACACGGTTAAAAATGGTTGAACTTTTTAGTTAGGATAGAATCGCTTTTTTCATATACTATGTACTAAATATCATTAAAATAGTATGAAATTTGGAGCGTAGATAAAGTTAAAATCATGCATAAAAGGGGTGTATATTCCCAATTAGACACCATTTATGCAGTAAAATAGAGACTTATCGCATAGAGTAAAAGTATGAATGAGTGTATAGGCTAATTATATGGGTCTAATAAATGACGTGAAAGGAATAGGATTGTATTGAGAAGTTGAGCGAAAAAAACAGCACCTTATGAATAACAAAAGTGCTGTGGACATAGTAATTTATTAAGATTACTTATTGCTCAACTTTTTAAACTGACTCTTGAGCGAAGCCGCGTCGCAACTACTATGGGGATTGAATCTTTCTCTCTTATCTTGAAATAGCTACATTACTACGGATTTTTAGCTAAAATTTCCATAGTTAGTAGCCACAATATCAAATTAGTTACTTTATTCTTGAGAATAGCTATACTTCCCCCCTCCCCAAGAAGAAATTTCAACTTTATTCAATTTCTATTTTTTTATGGTATTGTATAATTTTTTGGAGTTAATGTTTGCTTCGTAACCATTTTACCTTTATTGCAGCAAGGGCAGATATTGGGGTACAGGTAGTAACGGAACCAAAAACGGCTATAAGCGTGTAAAAAAATGGATTTTAAATGCCTGTTTATCATCAATCTTAAGAAAAAGAAAAAAGGCATGCTGCCTTTTGGGTTGTTGAACAATATAAGAATAATGCGTCTTACCCAAATTATATTCTTTAAATAAATCTTTTTTAATTATTCGTTAATAACCAAACAAAACTAATGAATCTAAAATAATGCTTTTCAAATCAGTATATTTTTGGGGGAGATTTTCTTTTGCTCCGAGCATTTGCAATGGATTTACCAGATCACGAAGTTTACTTAATTCATACCAGTCAGATGGCAAAGTTCTTTTAGAAAAACTGTTATATACGACCTCAAATTTTTTAATTTGTGTTATTTCAAAGCAATTAAAACACCTAAAAAATTGACCTATATCAGCCAAACTATGACCAAATCCTGAAAACTCCCAATCAACAATCCAAATTTCATTATTTTTATCAACAATCATATTTGCTGGACGAAAATCCGAGTGAATAAAACTGATATACTTATCAATTACATTTAAATTACTTTGTTTATCCGATATAAGTCTCTTAACTCGTTCTTTAATGTCATTCCCAATACGTTCAGTAACAATATCTTTCTCAAGAAACAAATCATACCATGTTAAAAAAGGAGGATAGTCATTATCAAATTCACCATTATTTACAACATCAAAGTTATGTATATATGCAGCACTTTCAGCCACTTGCATAATAATACTATCTTCAAATTTACCTCTTTGTGTCAACTTTTCTTGCATTGAACTTCCATTTATATACTCATACATCAAACATATTCTTTGAGTGATGTTGTTTTCAGATACAAAAAGTAATTTAGGAATTTTTAAGCACCCATAAAATAATTCATTAATGATTTTTTCTTTCTTATAACTTGAATCATTTAATGGACAAATCCTCAATAAAAAAAATCCTTTGTTTGTATGTATTTTATAATTGCTATTTCTACAACCAACATTTATTGGAATAAAGTCTAATATTTCAAAATGCTTATCATATTGCTTGAATATATCTGTTATTTCTTTAATACCAATATTATAAAATGGTATTGAACGTTCCCATAAATCATCCATATTACACCTCGCTTTTCTATATTTAAGTTTAAAGATTTATATTAACCATTAATTTGTGTTAAGACGCATTCGATTACCTTTGTTGTGTCTTCCGTAAAGAAAAATATGAACTAAGTAAAAAAATTCACTTAGAATAAATAAATAAAGAAAAAGTTACTAATCCAATGATTAAAAAAGTTTGACAACATATACCTATAATGCTAATAATCCTTCCTGATATATTCCTTTTCCCTCTGAATTATTTATTTCTTTAACAGATTTATAAGACATAACTATTCCCGTGATACCAAAGATTAACCCAATAAAAGGGAGGAATGATATAACCCCTAATACTAATGAGGATATTGATTTATTGTTTGTTGTTTCCATTTTACACCTCAAATCCATTCTTCATAATATTTTACAGTTGCGTCACAGTTTTTTACAGTTGCGACTTAATCACTAGAAATATAATACCATTAAATACTATTTTTACAAACCAATACAGCCTATCTGTATACATTTCATAATTTAAATAGAAACTATAGTTTGATGTTAAAACGAATTGCTCTCCGTAAAGGTGTACTTTTTTGAACAGTATATAGAGCGTTCAATATATTTAATTTTTGCATTTTTGAACGTTCATATTAAATAATTGATATTTTCAAACATATCCTGTATTATTTTAATAAATATTATCTTAGAAAGAGGTTATTTATATGTCAAATATTGCATATGTACGAGTTTCATCAATGGACCAGCATACAGATAGACAAGAGATAGCACTATGTGAATTTAAAATTAATAGATATTTTATTGAAAAAGTTAGTGGCAAAGATACTGAAAGAGCAGAGTTTAAAAAAATGATGGAGTATGTTAGGGATGGTGATACTCTTTATATAGAAAGTATAAGTAGACTTGCAAGAAGCACTAAGGATTTACTTAATATTGTTGAACAACTAAAAATTAAAGGTGTAGAGCTTGTTAGTCTTAAAGAGAATATTGATACAAAAACACCTCAAGGCAAATTTATGCTTACTGTATTTGGTGCATTAGCAGAGCTTGAAAGGGAAAATACTTTACAAAGACAAAAAGAAGGTATTGACGCTGCTAAAAAAAGAGGGGTTCATTTTGGGAGACCTAACATAGAAAAACCAAAAGAATTCGAAAAAATATATATTGAATGGAAATTAGGAAATATAAAAGCTGTTAAGGCCTTTGATTTGCTAAATCTTAGAAAAACAACATTTTATAAAATAGTTAAACAACACGAGAAAATAATAAAGTAAACTATTGATAAGGGGTTTTAAAATGCCAGTTGAGTTTTTAACCAAGGATCAAGAACTATTATATGGAAAATTTATAGAGAATCCATCATTAGAACAGTTAATAAAATATTTTTGGTTGGATGACCAGGATCTTAGGATTATTTTTCAGCATAGAAATGACTATAATCGCTTAGGATTTGCTATACAACTTGGAACTGTAAGATTCTTAGGAACTTTTTTATCTAATCCTATTGATGTACCTAAAAATGTAATTATATATGTTTCTCAACGGTTAAAAATTGATGCAGAAACACTCTTTATGTATACTTCAAGTAAAAACATTCAAAATCATAGAAAAGAAATATGTATGTTATATGCATATCATGACTTTACACAAGAGCCATATCATTTGAGCCTAGTACGCTGGCTATATACAAGAGCCTGGATTACACCTGAGCGACCAAGTATACTTTTCGACCTTGCAACCGCTAGATGTATTGAACAAAAGATCTTATTGCCTGGTGTAACTGTTATGGCAAGACTTATCGCCCAAGTAAGAGATAGATCCACTATAAGGCTATGGAAGGAACTTTTAAAACTTCCTGATGAAAATCAAGTAAAAATACTAGAAGGTCTTCTTGTAGTAGACGAAAAAGATAAAAAATCTAAATTAGATGTTTTGAGACAACCACCTACAACTGTATCCGTTACAGGTACTATAAAAGCTATTGAGCGATTTGAAGAAATACACTCATTAGGTGCTGGCAATTGGAATATCTCTAAAATACCAATGGGTAGAATAATTATGCTTGCTAGATATGCAGCTACTGCAAAAATTCAAACAATAGCTCGAATGAACTATGAAAGACGTAATGCTACACTAGTAGCATTTGCTATTATTTTTAATATAAGTGCTCAAGATGATATGATTGATGTAGTAGAACAATTTCTAACTGAACTATTTAAACGTTCTAACCGTAAAGAGCAAAAAACTAGACTTAGAACCATTAAAGACCCCTATGTGTTAAGATAGTTGTCGTAGAGAAAAATATAGTATACTATACAGTATAGACTTTACGAGAGGAGAAATATAGCATGGTGAGTAAAATTGGGT
>JGI24142J45722_1001149_pt1 | contig 13458 bp, 7 predicted proteins | sample BarGraIncu00431A_FD_45722 | JGI IMG/M metagenome (IMG submission 45722) | reverse complement strand
TTTCCCTCACGATTAGCTCCTGCATTAAAACCTATGGTAAAAGAAGTTAAATTATTCTCTGCTTTCTTATATAATAACTTTACTCCATTTTCAAAGATTATTTTCTTCATTTAATCACCTTCATTTTTTTATTTTATTATTTTTGTATTATTTTTGATTTTTTTGTTGTAGACTAATGTGTGTGGCAAATGGCAATATTCTTTTTATTAAAAAGGCGGTGACTAATTTCTTAAACATATTTTATTTTTAAGAATAATATTCTATGAATAATAAACATAAAAAAATGCGGTCCATAACTCAACTTATTAAGTATGCACTAGTTGGCGCTACTAACATGATAATAGAATTTTCCATATTAAACCTTCTTTCCTATACCACAGGAATTACTCATGGAAAAATGTTATTTGTTTTTAACTTCATAGCTTTCTGCGTTTATTCAATTTGTGGTTATAAATTAAATAAGAAGTTCACTTTTCAAGAAACTTCACATAAAAATGCTTATTTTCAATATGCCTCTGTACTATTTGTTATTATGATTATAAATAGTTTTTTGTTGGTTTTATTAACAGGTCACAATCCACTAATTCATCATATACATAGGGTCGCAAACATAGTGAAATTAAACCACCTTTGGTTTAACATATGTATTCTAATAGATTCTATGACTGTAGGTTTACTTGGTTTTTTAATTAATAAATTTTTCGTTTTCAATAAAAAGAAAACACGCTAAAATAAGTTATTTAACTTTTTATTGCGTGTCTTTTTATTTTTTTAAAAAANTCTTTGACTTGTTATTTTTCTTCAGATGATAAAGTAACATCCTCTACATAATCGTCGATTAGTGCATTTGTTAAATTTTTACCTCTACCTGCCCTATTCTGAACGTTTATATCCTGTAGTCTTATAGTCTTCTTTTCGCCTTTAATAGAACTCACAGTTAAACACAAATTTTCCTCAGAGGTGACAGCTATTTCATTAGTACCTTGGTCTTTTTTTGTCACTGAATGGACCAAATCTACAAATATTACTTCATCATCATCTCTTAAGCTTATTCCCGTTACCCCTGATGCAATTTTTCCCATAAAATTAATAGTATTCACATTAAATCTTATGCACATTGCNTTTTTTGTAACCATTAGTATATCTTTATCCTCACTATCTCTGTTAATTTTTACAAAGGTCAATTTATCTTCTTCTGTTTTTAGTTTATAGACCATAGCCCCGAAGAAATCACCTTCTAATTCACAAAGTTTAGTTCGTTTTGTAAATCCTTTTTTTGTAAAGAAATATATACTTATTTCTTCATTAAAATTATCAATGGACGCAATGTCTACTATTTTATCATCAATATTGAAATTGTCGAGTAAGGTGTTAATGCATATACTGTTCTTATCAATATTCTGAATCATATAGCTAGGTAATTTATGGACTGCGCCTTTTTCTGTAAATATAAGCAACGTAGAAGAAGATTTAGTATAGGTACTTAAATGTGTATTAGTTTTCCTACTAGATACTTTTATTGCGCCTTTTGTATTTAAACTAATGTAAAATTCTTTATAATCATAACCCTCAGCAAAATCTATTTTCACCACTTCATCCTCTGTTGTGAGATTAAATAACTGAGTACCCACTGCACTTCTATCAATATTTTCAAGTATAGGTTCTTCCACAGAGAATTCTAACCCTTGTTTAGTTAATACCGTAAAGAAGTTTTCTTGCCTTTCCTTTTCCATTAACCTAACATGAAGAAGTTTTTCATTTTCTCTTAGCCTTAAAGCAGATAATTTAGTATAACTCGTAATAAATTTATCTAACTCTGTTTTCTTTATATTACCTTTATTAGTAAAGAATATAAATTCCTTAGACGATGATAATTTTTCAGTTGAAAAAGTATCTACAATCTTCTCTTTTGTTAAATCTATACCTCGAAGTAGGGTATCAAGTCTTTCGCCTTTTTCCTTCCACTTATATTCCGGAACTAAATCGCCTCTTAATTGATACATATTTCCTAAATCAGTAAAAATCATTAAGGTATCTTTAGTATTTGTTCCAATTAAATATGTATTAAAATCGCCTTCTCTATACTCTATATCCTCTATATTAGTATTAGACCTATTATAGGATTTCATAGGCACTCTTTTTATATAACCATCGTTAGATAGTGTTATCATAACATCCTCTACCATGATAAAATCTTCCACATCTATTTTAGCTTCGTTATCATCCTCAATTATTTCCGAACGCCTAGGATCATCATATTTTTCTTTGATTTCTGAGATCTCTGTTTTTATTACTTTCAGAAGTTCCTTCTCATTTTCAAGAATTTTTTTATACCCCTTAATTAATGCTTCCAGTTTTTTATATTCCTTTAAAAATATTTTTATTTCAAGGCCTGTAAGCCTGTATAACATAAGTTCAAGTATTGCATCACTTTGAATTGTAGAAAAATCAAACCTACTAATAAGGTTTTCGCCAGCGTCCTTTTTAGATTTTGAACCTCTAATTATTACAATAATTTCATCCATTACATCAACGGCCTTAATAAATCCTTCTACAATATGAAATCTATTTTCTGCAACTGCTAGTTCACTTTGAGTCCTTTTAGTAACAACATCCTTTTGGTGATTTAAATAATGCATTAATATGGTTTTAAGCCCCATAGTTTGAGGCTTTCCATTAGCCAGTGCTACCATATTAAAAGGTAAATTACATTGAAGTTCTGTTTTCTTCAATAAATATTTAAGTACCTTAGTAGCAGTTTCCTTATCTGTGGACTTTTTAAATTCAATTACAGATCTAAGTCCACTTCTATCTGATTCATCTCTAATATCTATAATAGACTCAAGCGCTTTTGCATGTTTTTTATCTGCTGTCATATCAGAAATAGATTGAAGTAACTTCGCCTTATTTTTCCTGTATGGAAACTCCGTAATAACTACGCCAAGTTTACCATTTTCTAATGTTTCAATTTTCATTTTAGCACGTAGTGTTACTTTNCCTTCTCCACTCTCGTAGGCAGATTCTATAGCATTTTTACCTATTAAAATGCCTCCTGTTGGTAAATCTGGTCCTTTAATATATTTCATAAGCTGTTTTGTTGTAATTTCCTCATTATCAGCATAAGCTAGTAATCCATCAATTACTTCTCCTAGGTTATGAGGTGGTATATTTGTTGCTATTCCTACCGCTATACCAAAGGTTCCATTTACCAGCAAATTAGGATATCTTGATGGTAGCACGGAGGGTTCCTTTTCTGTATCAGAATAATTATCTACCATTTCCACAACGCCTTTATCAATATCCCTTATCATTTCAAGCGCAATAGGTGAAAGCCTTGCTTCTGTATAACGCATAGCAGCTGCATTATCCCCATCTTGGCTTCCCCAATTTCCATGACCATCTATTAATGGTTTTCTTGTAGCAAATTCTTGGGCTAGTATTACCATTGCTCCATAAACTGAACTATCTCCATGGGGATGGTATTTACCAAGAATATCTCCAACTATTCTTGCTGATTTATAATAAGGCTTGTCTGGAAAGGCCTTTAGCATATATGCTCCATAAAGAATCCTTCTATGTACTGGTTTTAAGCCATCTCGTACATCTGGTAGTGCTCTATCCCGGGCAACCTCCACGGCATATGGAAGGTAGTTATCTGGCATTGCTTCTTCTATAGGAGTCATTATTATATTATTGTCTTTAGGTACGTCAAATTTTTTTGCCATTTAATAAATCCCCCTTGCTAAAACTCAGCATATTTATACATGTAATTCTTTCTAGGTGCAACCACATCACCCATTAGAAGCGAAACCATCTTCTCTGCCTTTGCTGCATCTTCTATAGTAACCTGCTGCAATGTCCTAGTTGTTGGGTTTAGTGTAGTATCCCAAAGTTGATCTGGATTCATTTCTCCAAGACCCTTATACCTTTGGATAAGGGCACCTTTTCCAATTTCTTTTTTAGTCTGAACTAATTCTTCATCACTATAAGCATATTTTGCCACTTCACCATTTTTACCATTCTTATAAACTTTATAAAGTGGAGGCATCCCCATATAAAGATGACCATTGGCTATTAGTGGTCTCATATATCTATAAATAAAAGTCATCCATAGGGTTCTAATATGATATCCATCAACATCCGCATCACTTAAAATAATTATCTTACCATATTTTAAATCTTTTTCATGATAATTTTCTAAAACTCCCGTTCCAATGGCAGTGTTAAATATTTTCAACTCCTCACTAGCCAGAACATTTTCTAACTTTTGCTTTTCAGTATTCATAATTTTACCTTTTGAAGGCATTATAGCTTGGAACCTTCTATCCCTGGCTTGCTTTGCACTTCCACCAGCTGAGTCTCCCTCCACCACTATAAATTCTGTAAATTCCGAATCCTTTATTGTACATACTGCAATCTTCCCTGCAAGAGGAGCTGCGCCCTTACCTATTTTTTTTCTTTCAGCTTCATTTATTTTCTTTATTTTATCTCGCCTTGATGCGGCAGAAATAGCATTACTTATTAAATTAGTGGCCATTTCTTTATTGTCCTCTATCCACTCTGAAATTTTAACAAAGCATAATTCATTCATCATGCTATATGCCTCATTATTTCCTAGTTTGCTTTTAGTCTGACCTTCAAAGATTGGATTGCTTATTTTAATTCTAACTATAGCCGTCATGCCTTCTCTTAAATCGTCACCTTCAAATTCCTTATCCTTATCTTTTAAAAGATTAAGCTTTTTAGCACCTTCTTTAAAAGCCCTTGTCATTCCTGTTTTAAATCCAGTTTCGTGAGTTCCTGATTCTGTAGTTGGTATATTGTTAACGTAGCTAGCAATGTATTCTGTAGTAGAATCAGTGAATTGTATGCATACTTCGCCATATAATTGTATCCCATTTATTTCTTTTTCCCCTTGGAAAAATATAGGTTCCTTATGCAAAAGTGTTTTGCTTTCATTCAAATAATCGATAAAATCTAGAAGGCCCCGCTCTGAGTGATATTCTTTTGTAGGATTCCCTTCTTTTCTGTTATCTATGAAAACTAAGGTAATTCCTTTATTTTGAAAGGCCAATTCTTGCAGCCTTTCATCAATGATATCTGTTTTGAATTCCAGGGTAGTGAATACATCTTTATCCGGCATAAAAGTAACTTTACTACCCGTCTTTTTTGTTTCCCCTATTTCTTTAAGTTTAGTCACTGGTGTACCTGGCATAAGTCTTTTTAACTCCTTGTCATAAGAATATTCAAATCTTTGAGTGAAGATTTTACCCTTTTGACTTATTTCAACTAGCAGCCATTCTGATAATGCATTTACAACTGCAGCTCCAACACCATGAAGTCCACCGGAAGTTTTATAATTCTTATTATTAAACTTTCCACCAGTATGAAGCTCAGTAAATACCATTTCCACACCAGATTTATTTTTTATAGGATGTATTCCTGTAGGAATTCCCCTACCATTATCAACAATAGTAACACTTTTATCTTTATTTAATATTATTTCGGCTCTATCACCATAACCATTAGCTATCTCATCTATAGAATTGTCTAAAATTTCCCATATGCAATGATGTAACCCTTTGCTTCCTGTAGAACCTATATACATACCCGGTCTTATCCTTACAGGCTCTAGTTTTTCTAGAGAAGTTAAGTCAGTTACATCATAGGTTTGAATTTCTTCATTTTCAAGACTCATAAAAATCCTCCAGTAAAATTTTATTATACATTTGTTATTTTATATGTTTATTCGCAAAAGGTAAAGGACTTTAAATGAAAAAACAGAACATTAGTTTCTGTTTTTTGGTATTTTTATTCTTTTATATTATTTTAAACCAATTTTCTATTTCCTTTGTGGCAGTTTTTATGTCTACTACCATAACTTTTAATTTATAATCGTATTTATTGGAGGTATGCATATACATCGGATCATAATGTTTTATCATAAGCTCACTTACTACCTCATCATATTCTGATTTTAAAACAGATTGACAGTACCTGTCAACATTTTTTTCTCCGAGATATTTTTCCAGTCTTTTTAAACATTCAATTATTTCCTCATTGCAGTTTTCAAACTTTGTATATTCTTCAATAATAAGATTTGTTCTAAAATCAATGTCAGCATCCACAAATAAATGTATTCCACTCTTCATTTTCTCAAATATAAAATCCGGTATTGTAGTGTTTCCTATACGTTTGCTTTCTGCCTCAATAAACACATATGAACTTTTAGCATCTCGTAACATATTATATATTTTAGATTCAAATGCCTTTTGACTAGTGGTTTTTCCAAGTCCTACAGTACCTAAAAGAGATCCTCTATGATTCGCAAAACCTTCTAAGTCTAAAACATCAAATCCATCACATTCTAATTGTTTAAGTATTTCAGTTTTTCCAACACCAGTATTACCATGCAAAACAATATATTGAACAGGATTATTAAGTTCAGGTAACTTTTCAATTACAAACTTTCTATATCCCTTATAGCCCTCATTTATTCTCTCGATATTTACGCCTAGGGAACTAAGTAGCATACCAAGTACACCACTTCTCATTCCACCTCTAGCGCAAAACAACACAATCTTATCATATTGTTTATTGAGTTCCTTAATTTCATCATAAATATGGAGTAATTTTTTAGATCCTACTTCCAGGCCAATTCTTTTTGCTTTGTCAACGCTTTCCCTTGTATACACGGTACCAATAATTTTTCTTTCTTCATCATCAAATAAGGGTATATTAATTGCCCCTATTATAGTTGCTTCGCTGAATTCCCCTGGACTCCTTACGTCGACTAATACATAATTCCCCTCAAGTTCTCCATATTCTATAGTTTTTAGCATTAACTTTTCCTCCTGCTGTTCTCTGAGGCAGAAAACAATTTTAATTGTTTTAATCCCTAAATTTTTCATTTGTGAAAATAACAACCGGCAGAACAAAAACTCTCCTGCCGGTTAATACCGTAATTCGCTGTAATTTTACTCTGTTATTTTATTAGTTGCTGGCAATATTGCCGCGGCTAATCTTATAAGATATTTTAGGCTTTCACTATCTATGTTACTTTGGAAATTCAATAAACCAATAGCATCCTTTGCCATACTAATAGCTTTTTCTTCTTTAAAGGCATTTTCGCTATTTTTATAGTTTGTTTCTACGCACTGAACTACGCCTGAAACAATTCTAATAATTCTTTTTGCATTTTCAGGTGTAGCTTCATTAGCAGATAAACTTCCAAGTATTACATAAGCAAGCCCAAAATAGTCTTCCCTAAGATTTATATCGTCATCCTTTAACAAGTAAACTAAATAGCCAAGGCCTACTACTAATAGTAGTATTAAAACATATTGAATAACTATCTCTACCATCAAGTCACCCTCACTCCTTTATTTGAATTTATACTACTTTATATGCCATTCAAATAAGAAAGGGTACATTTTTTAATTAAATATAAAAATAATTATGTAATATGATCAAACTTTTACCAAATCTACAATAGTCTCTATATGAGGGGTTTGTTTATACTTTGTATTTTATCTTATCTGTATATATTTTATAATACCCTGTGAGCATTGATATAATACCATATATGAGGTATATAATAATTTTTAAGCACTAAAATTATTTAATTATATCTAATCATATTTTATGGACCGGCGGAAAATGGTCGGAATTTCCACCACATCATTGAATTTTATGTATCTTTTAATCAATGCTTTTATATTAACCAATTGCATCTAATAATATTTTGTGTAACGGTGGCAAACGGGTGGCATTGCCACCATAAAACTCAACTTTAGTATTTAACCTACATACCATATCTCAGCCCGTTGATATTTCTATATTTATACTTAACATTCTATAAAATAGTGCGTATGATTCTAGTTCCCTTAATCAACAATAATTATAATCTACTCCTGCTTATACGTCAACAGTGTTAAAGATAAATGATTATGATAAATAAAGGTTGATGGGGTTTTTAAAAAAGTTCGACATCTCTCCGTTATTCTTTAGCAGAAAGGAATTTTTATAAAATATGATTTTATAATATCTCTTACATTCCTTACACTTATCAATTAAATATTCATTTTTCCAGCTTCTAATTGATAAGAATAATGTGCAGTTGTAATTGTTTTTATTCTATCTCCAATCTACTAATTTAACATATACTTTTTGATATCATCAATCTCCCATGGATCATCATGTTGGTTATAAAATTGGGTTTTTATTTCAGCAAGATTATAGTTACAGAAACTTTTAAATTCTTCATTATCACTGTTTTCATTTTTAGCTTTTTCAAGTTTTTCCATTACTATAGTAACGTTATTCTGACATATATTTTTCAATGCTTTAGAAACACTTGTAGATAATCCAAAATGACGATTATCTTTAAAATTTTTACTAAAAGTAAGTTCACACAATTTAATAATATAATCCAAATTTCTTTCTTCTTTTATTTCACTTATGGCTTCAGTAAGTGACGATACATTATTATCATCCGTCAAATCGGGGATTGAGTTCTTTATCTTTGCAATATCATAATATTTTTCTAATCCATATTCACTTTCCATTAATATTAATGATCTAAGATACGATACTCCATCTTCTGATAACTGATTTTCTTTTATTAACCGTTCAATAAGTCTTACATCTTTTCTGGGAATCAACTTATCAACAATCAAATTCAATAGCACCACATTTGCTTTAGGCATAATATTTTCTAATATATATTCCTCTCTAGCTATTACGCATAAATAATCCAAGGACACTCTCCTCGTCCATTCTGAATATTCCTCATCAATAATAATGTTAAGAGCCAAAGAAAAAGCATATTCTATATTATTTCCCTTGCAATATTGCAAATATGTCTCCGCCAAGCTTCCTTCAATAGTTTTTTCTTTAATATTTATGAATACTTGTTCTTTTATCTCTTCTGGTTTTAACCGTTCGATTACATATTCAGAAAATTGTTCTCTCCCATTTTTCTCCTTACCAAAAATAAACGCGGGAACCATAAGCATATTAAGTACAATGTGGTGATCATACTCAATTGAAAAAAATTTTGCAAAAAACATACACAAAACTGCTCTCCACGAAAATGAAGTAGTTCCATCCTTACCAAAAGTAAAGTCTCTATCGAAGTCTATTTCATTAACAGTTTTTAAACTGTACTCTCTAATATAATCTTCTTGTATTGCACTAATAATAAAATCTTGTTTATTTTGTAATACCCTGTAAATATTCCTTATTGAAAAGTTCTCCCAATCAACATACTTTAAGAAATCAACAATTCTACGATTTTCAAACTGATTTTTTGCTATATCCCAATGCACCTTATCTAAATCATACCTTTTTTGGGTTCTTTGAAATGAAATATGATCTAGGTCATCATAAACCGTGTTGAGACCATTGAATATATTAGCCAACTCATTTATTAGTTTTTGATATTTATCCTTACTAAATAAGGCATTAAAATACTTTTGTTCTCCTACTTTTCTTAAGAGGTCATAATCTATTACCTCTTTTTCCTCTATAACGATATTATCCTTTTTTAGCAACAAGTCCCTGAGTTCATCATATCTATAACTTCCCTTTCTAAGTCTTTGTACATATTGATTGAACAGGGATTTATCACTAATTTTGTCTTCCTGATATCTCTCCATAAAATCGTCAATACAAGATTCATCCATAATATCTTCAATTAAAAATATACTATTATCATCTTTTAAATTTTCCAGTATATACTCATATGTACTATAGATATTGTTACTATTTCTTAAAAACTCTTTTGTCTCATTCATTGATATATGTTCATATTGAGAAGATGCCTTGATAAAAACTGCACGAATATCATTTAAGATTTTTTCCTTTCCAGCAAAATATATTTTCTTTGCCTCAATACATAATGTATTTATTACATCCTTAAAATACTCCATGGTTTCATAGTAATCTTTGTTTGTAATCAAAAACTTAAAGGTTTTATGAATAGAATCATATTCATTTAATAACATTAAAATATCTTTAAGCCTATATGTCTCACTAAAATTTTCAGTTCCTCTTACATTTAATATGTCTATCCCCTGTAAAACATAATCTATAGTTTCATTTTGTAAATTATGCTCTAAAATATAACAATAAAGTGCATACCTAATTTCCGTATTATATTCCTCAGAAAATTTTTCTAACAAAATATTAATATCACCGTTTTGATATAGTTTTGAATTCGCTAAAGCTAATACTGCAGCTTTTACTTCGTAACATCTTGTATCCTTACTAAAGCAGCAGTCAAGCAAACACCTCCTTACCTCTTCCTGTCGTCCAAAAAAATTAGTCATAGCACCAATAATATGTAAAGCATTTGATTGCGATCTAAAATTAGCAGGTTTACTAATTTCATTCATCAAATAGCCAATACTTCTTTCAGCTTGCCCAAATAAAGCTAACTCATCTTCATCATTTTGATTCCAAGAAATCCACATGTTCTTATTTTTGTAATCTTCCAATATAGAACATAGTATATTAGCCCTAATCGTTACATCAATTCTTGAAATTTCGAATCTAACTACAATTGATGGTGCTGTATATATTAACCATTGAGTTAATTTTTCATCACCATAAATAAGCATTAAAAATGATAATGTATTTACCCACGATGCCTTTATTTCTTTTTTATTATCTTTATATGTAACTAAATCTATAATTTCATCTAATGTCTTTTTACAAAGATATTTTGCCGCTAAATATTCTCTAAAGTTATTATGTTCAAACTGCCACTTGTTTCCATCTATTTTGCACCATATTCCACTGTATCTTATCAAATTTCGTTCCCCAATGTTCAATAATATTTGATATTCATCTTTAATCAAGAATGTCTTCTTTAAGCATTGCATAGCAAATGCCAACTGCTCCAACGAATTTACAATATTACTTTTTTGACCTTCAACATCTATTGTTACTACATACTTAATCTCATCTTCTTTAAAACGACTATAAATCAATTTTTCCATTGTTTCATCTTGATTTGGCAAATAACCTTCTTTTAAAAAAAGATCTGCCAATTGTATTAGGAAAAATGGATTTAGTATCTGTTCTTTTAATTTCTTACTTTTTACTTCTTCAAAGAAAAGTACCGTATCAATTTCTTTCTTTTCTAAAAACTCCCTTATGTTTTGTTCTTCTATTGGACACAATGCATACTCTTGGAAATCATTAAAAGTCCCTACACTTGTTTTATCTAAGGCATTTTTATAAAAATTATTTCTAGTCGAAACAACTATTATCTGTTCTGGATGTTTCTTTGCAAACACATTTAGACGCCTAGCAAATGTATTTAAATTTTTAGCTTCAATTTCATCATATCCATCAAGAATTAGCACCACTTTTTCTACCTGAATATCTTCATATTGCTCAGTAATTAAATTCTCTATGGTTTCATCAACATATGAATTTAACTGAATGTATACAGGTATTGCCTCACATTGATTTTGCAAAACAAATGCCAAGTTTTTCAACTCAATAGATTTACCTACTCCAGCTTCTCCAACCAAAACAATTTTTCTTTTTTCTACACAAATTTCATTTAATTTTTTAATCTGTTCCCCATTGTACAACATACTGATTCCTCCATGCTGTACAATATCATATGGTGCTACAACTCTTTGAATATAATTTTCTGACTTCTCATATTTCTTAAATTCATTAGGTAAATCAACATGTAAGAGTTTCTTTTCTTCATTACCTAATTCAATAGGATCAGAAATAAATTTATCCCTATCAATTCTATATATATAATTACATATTTCCTCTATTTATCCATTTACAATTGATATTAAATTAAATTGACTTCCCATCTCTTGAGAAGCCAAAAATAATGCCCCTACACCTATAGATAGGCACCTATTTCCCATTCTATGTGGATAAGTTCCATGCGTATGTCCATGTAAATGATAAATAATATTATTTTGATTAATTACATCTAACAATCTTGGTATATTTCGTATAGCTGATGAATCATTATTATCTTCACTTATAGTACTATGATGAGTAACTAATACATTATTCAAGTAGGGACTTGCATTTGAAATTATTCCATCTACATCAACGTTTCCATAATCCAATTCTTTACTGTAAGGTGAATTTGCCAAACGATAAGCTGAATTTGCCAATATAAAATTCATATTCTCCATACTTTTAGAATAGCAATTATAATCGACAAATCTGCAGCTGTCCTTTTGAAATTGTTCACAGAAACCATCAAAATCCGTAAAACTTTCATCACAAACATCGTGATTTCCTGGAATCATAACAAACTCAATGAATCTATCACCTGCTTTATTCTGAATATATTTATAAATTTTTTTTGCGGGTTCATATAATATCTTATCTCCGTAATTACTAACATCCCCACACATTAGTATAACGATTCCTTCTGATACAGACATTTCTCTACTTATAACTTCATACATTTTATCAATTCTATGATAAAGTTTTTTGATATATTCGTCTGTACTATCACATATATGTAAATCTGAAATCATTACAATCTTCATCATTATTCCCCTTTGCTTATTTAATTTATAAGCTTTTCATCAGAGTATCTTAAATACCCGATTGACTTTCCTACCATAGTTCTTATATCTCTGCTAGACTTACTAACATTATTTTCATTTGCTATATCTTCATTAAAAACATTAAACTATTCACTGTTACATTTCAGAGCCTTATTCATATATTCTACTTAATTTAAAACACACTCCTATTTACGTATATATCTATTGTAAAAATACAAGATCCTTTAATTTCTGAATGATATGTTAATTTTCAATACCGATAGGTGAGCCACCGCTTTTACCACCAAAGGTGGCAGTCAGAGTCGCCTTTCCCCCGGTTCACACCGTACGTGATAGTTTCCCATCATACGGCGTTCCATCTATACAGCTGTTTTTACATGTGAATTACCAAGTCGTTTCCTAAAATTCTATTTCAATTTTTTTTTTTTTTTAAGTAGTCAAGTTATTGTGCCACATTCACCGCCTCCTATAGATTTAGTGTTAATGGTTTTAGTCAGTTACGCCTACGGCTTCCTTGACAGACTGGTCACATGTTTTACTGTATAGACTATGCCCCTTCGCTCTACCTCCATTACAGAAGCTTCATCACTACTACAGGCTGCTGCCCCGCAATTTCACCAATCATTTCCTATTGATTAGGACTGGTATATCACCCATTACGTTTTCTCACGTATCCTATTGCAGTTCCCTTGTTCCCGTCACTTTAGCTTTGCATAACAGTTTTAGCTTTACCCTCTAACCCGACTGTCACTTTCAATTAGTGTGATTTCTATATTAAAAGCCTTGGACCATTACGGTTTTCAGTTGAATTCCACCGAAGTATATGTAATTCAACGACAGTACCCCACATGGGGCGAGTTTCTTCTTATTTGAAACCCTATAATTTACGAGC